>Ga0302244_1000176_pt1 | contig 53519 bp, 39 predicted proteins | sample AAG_UR_Phe_MG_FD_193513 | JGI IMG/M metagenome (GOLD analysis project Ga0302244, IMG submission 193513) | Enriched activated sludge microbial communities from anaerobic digester in WTTP, New Holstein, Wisconsin, United States - AAG_UR_Phe | ecosystem: Engineered > Bioreactor > Anaerobic >... | reverse complement strand
AACCTTGCATTCATCAACCCATGAGTGCTCTTTTAGCTTTTGTATAAACCAAACGGTTTAAAATATAATGTATTGAAAAAGAATTATATAGCAGTAATGCTACTATTAAAAATTTACGTATGAAAAAGGTAGAGGTCAATTATGGCATGAAGTTTTCCAGTTTGGGTTTTATGGTTGCATTGCGTGATTTCCGGGCGGAGATCTATAAATGGGCTGCGGTTTACTCTTCCAGGATCAATTCTTCCATCGACAGGGAGATGGCCAGGCGGAAAACCATGACATACGCTTTATTGTGCGATGATAAAAACAGTGAAATGATCTTGCGGGAGGAGGCGGGTCGTGCTGCTGTTGCTGACAAGAAGGATTTTGATCTTGCTGTTTTCTTTATTGCTGAATATGATCCGCGGCTTATTACCAGAATATACCAGCATCTTGCTTCCCTCAACGTCGAGAAGGGTGCTTGGTATGTGGCAAAAATGGCCTCGGTTGTTGCCATTGCCTGGGAAATGTAACCGGAAATGACCAATACAACAAAAACGGAAATCTGGTTGCAACAAAAACGGAAACAATCATACAATAAAATCAGAAACAATCGTACAGCAAAAACGGAAACAATCGTGCAACGGTAAAACGGAATAAATAAGACCTTTGAGTCATCATTTTAGCAAAGGAAATATCATGACAACAAAGGAAAAAAAACAAATCACATTACTGCTTACGTGATTTTTTCAATAAATTGTACAACTAATCAAGCAAGCTTGCCTCAGGAGTCAGATAATTAACAGAATAAATATCTCAAAGGTCTTGTTTTTGTGAGATATTAATTATACATTTGTATAATTAATATGGCAATACCATGGCAAGACCAACAAGAGAAGACAGCATCAACAGGATTTCAATCCATAAGAACGGAGGCTACATGTACGCATCCACACATTCTTACACTATGACGCCTGAAGGAAAGAGGAGGTATTCAATCCTTCATTGGGGTACCGTTGACCAGAACCTGAAGTTTGTTCCAGGTCCGCGTTACATCTATGCAAGTCTTGAGGAACGTTCAAAACTGATATTTCCTGAAGGCTGGGACATGAGCCTGGCCGACAAGTTGTCCGGCAAGCGCAGTCAGGGTCGACCCGCGTACCAGGGGGACGATGTCAACCGCTTCTACGGCGATGTATGGCTTTTGGAGCAGGTGGCCCTTAAGACGGGCATCCGCCAGGACCTGTCGACCGTTTTCGAAGGTAACGCGGAGATGGTGAACGACATCCTTACCCTGGCTTTCTTCCCCTACCTGACCGGTTACACCTACAACCGGCTCGCACGCTGGCAACGGATAGCCAGGACACCTTCCCGGGCGGAACTGACACCAACCATGATCACCCGTCTGACGCAATCCATCACTGAATCAGAGCGGATGGAGTTGTTCCGCTTGAGGGCCGGCAGGCTGGAGGAGGGCGAGCTTTGTGCCGTGGACTCCACGAGCCGCTCCGCCTATGGAGACTCCCTGGCTGATATCAAGTGGGGAAGGAACAAGGACAGGTTGCCTCTGGAACAGACCCTCGAAGTAGTGGTGTACTCCCTGGACAGCCATATGCCGATCTATTACAGGACATTCCCCGGCAACATCCCCGACTCCAGGAGTGTGGAAACGATACTCACCGACCTGAACCACGCCGGGTTCCCGAAGGTGATCCTGATCACGGACAGGGGATACGAGTCGCTGGCCAACCTGGAGCGCTACATCCTGCGCAAGCAGCCGATGATCATGTTCGTCAAGGTGCACCAGAGGCTGGTCATGGAGAAGATCCTTGAACTGGGTCCCTTCGCCGGCAGGCCTGACGGGATGAGGATCGACGCTGGAACCAGAATCTACCATAAGCAATATGAGATGGCGTATGATGTATCAGGCAAGGGCGGAACCATCATCAAGGCTGACCGCCTCAAGCTCAACCTTTACTTCGATGCCGTGCGTCGAGGGGAAGAGCTTACCAGCCTGGACATCGCGATAGAATCGCAGCGGGCTGCCCTTCAGGCTATCAAGGATGCAGGGGAACCCCTGGATGATGATGTGACAATCAAGAAAAACTACAACTGGTTCCATATCGAATACGACGCCTCTGACCGAACCCTTGTCGCTTTCACGGTCAACGGGAAAAAGGTGGATAATGCCAGGCGTGCCTCGGGATTCTTCGCTAACATGACCCTCGGGGTTGAGATGGGTCCGATGCAGGCCCTTGATGCGTACGGGCTGCGTGATGAGCAGGAGAAATACTTCCAGCAGATGAAAGGACAGATGGGATTTGACAAGCAGCGCTGTTGGTCGGAAGAAGGCAAGACAGGTCGGCTTTTCGTGCTCTTCACGGCATTGATCATCAGTTCTTACATCAGGCATATCTGGAAGACAACCAACCTGAAAGACACTTTCAGCTCCACCCATGAGATGCTGGACGAGATGCGTTCGATACGCTGCATCGAGCACAAGGAAAAGGCCAGGTTCATCACCCCTTTCGTGGGCTCCCAGTTAGATATCTGTAAAGCCTTTGGCTTCGATGTGCCGCAGGGCTGTGCTCCCACGTATATGTCAAAAAAGAAAGCGGAGAAGAAACGGGGACGACCCAAAAAACAGCACTCAATTCAGCTGGAGAGTTAATTGTACAAAATAATGAAAAACTCACGTAATTGTGAATTATTTAAGTCGCATTTATGTTCAAAGTTATTGACAGAAATTGAGTGAGACGTTGCAATATTTAGTACCTTTGCAAGATATTAACCATCGGCTTCAGATGCGCACCCTGCATTACTCTATCAGAATTAGCGACCTTATCAAATGCGCAGGTATATTAAATTTATACCGTTATATAAACCAGCAGGGTTTATTCCAATGCACCTGGTATCGCTTCTGCAATTTACGCCTCTAAAGGAGCCTGACGGGTTTCAAAGTCGCTTTTAGGTTCCCGCGTGCTGATCCGGGAAACCATACATGCTAAGTTTTTACAATCCTTTTATCTGCCTGGCAGACTAAAGCAAAAAATTTATAACTATCAATTAATTCCTTTTATGCACTTTATACTAACTGCTCTTACCTGTGTGGCTATTGTCACCGATTCTCTTAGTTACAAAGAATCGGGTGCAGCCATAGAAGCGTACCGGCAATCCATTGAACAGGGAGGCAAACAGACGGTCCTGCTTCTGGACCGCTGGCACCATCCCGATTCCCTGCGTGCCCGGCTGTATGATCTGTACCTGGACCAAAACCTGGAAGGGGCCATATTGATTGGCGACGTGCCCATAGCCATGGTGCGCGATGCGCAGCACCTGACCTCGGCCTTCAAGATGGACCAGGACAGGGATTGGAAAGAATCATCGGTGGCTTCGGATCGTTTCTATGATGATTTTGATTTGCGGTTCGACTACATCAGGGCGGATGAGGAAAAGCCGAATTATCATTATTATACCCTCAGGGCCGATTCCCCCCACACTATTTCCTGCGATATATATTCTTCACGCATTGTGGTCCCGGAGATACCCGGAGCCGACCGGCATGCCCTGCTGACGGCCTACCTGGAAAAAGTAGTGCGTATGAAGGCACAAAAAGAGGTCATTGACCAGGTGCTCCTGTTTACCGGGAACGGGTACAATTCGGATTCCATGCTGGCCCGTTTGGACGAAGCCTGGAGTCTGCGGCAGCAATTTGCGGGGTTTGGAACGATTCCCGGTTACCGTTTTGATTTTATCAATTACGATTTCGATAATGTGGTCAGGCCCCGCATAAAGGCAGCCATGTCTGACCCTGGTCTGGATGTGGCCATTCTGCACCACCACGGATCGGAAGACACCCAATACCTGGGGGCTTCCAGGATTAACGGCATTCAATCTGCGTTTGACTACCTGAAACGTTTTGTACGTAGCAGGTTGGGCCGTTCCAAAGACACAACCGCCACCAAAGAGGAATACAAGGCTGAATACGGCATTACAGACAGCTGGTTCCAGGGTGCGTTTGACCCGGAAATCATCCGGCAGGATTCAGCCTATGCGGCCAGCATGAATCTGAGCGTGGAAGACATGGCGGGCTATACACCACAGGCAAAATTCGTAATGTTTGACGCCTGTTACAACGGTTCTTTCTATTACCACGACTATATTGGCGGACGATACCTGTTCCAGGAAGGCAATACGATAGTCGCACGGGGCAATACCGTTAACAGCCTTCAGGATATATGGCCCGACGAAATGATAGGGCTGCTGCAGGGAGGTGTCTGTGTGGGTAACTGGGCTAAAATGAATATGACCCTGGAACTGCATTTGCTTGGCGATGCCACCTATGCGTTCGCCAATACCAGCGGCACATCCTGCCTGGATAAGGAAATCCGGCAGCAGGCAGAGAACCCGGTTTTCTGGCGCCAGCAGTTGTCCATTGCCACAGGGGACTTTAAAGCCCTGGCTTTAAGAATGCTGTATCGAAATAATGCCATTTCTTCTGCCGAGTTGCTGGCCATACAGCAGTCCGATCCCAGTCCGATGGTGCGGCTGGAAGCCTTTACATTAAACAAGAAAATTGCCGATGCCAACCTGAAACCAGCCGTACTGGCCGCCCTTCATGATGACCATGAATTGTTGCAGCGTATGGGAGCGCTCACAGTCAACCTGATGGGCGATGAAGACCTGCTGGAGCCGGTCATGGAGATATATTTTGACCCTACGACTACTGTACGGGTGAACTTCCACTTGGGCGAAGTGTTTGAACAGGTGCCTTATGCAACTTTTGAAGCAGCTGCGATGGCTTACCGGGCAAATAATCCGCTCTGGCCAACCGATGAAAGCTTCCAGGCATTGCTGGGCAGCCTGCAGTATGCACAGAAATCGCGCGATGAAGACCTGGCCGTCATAGCCAAACCCGATGCCACCGATAAAGAACTACGATGGGCAATTCCCTCGCAACGCAACAAGCAGAACGTGCTAATGGTAGATGCGCTGCTCACCTTCCTGCGCGACACCTCACGCAAACCGGAGCAACGTGTTACAACCGCCGAAACGCTGGGATGGTATATGTTCTCTTTCCGTAAAGCCGATATTGTGGCCGCCTGCCGGGAAATCTATGCCACAGAACAGGATCCGGCGGTAAAGAACGAACTGGCCAAAACCATTGGCCGGCTGACCGGAAAAGCAATAGAAGTGACGCCAATGCCCGTCCGTAGAAGCTTTGCCATTGTGGTAGACAATGCCACGTACCAGGCCTGCAAGGCAGCGATCGAGGCTTATCGCCAGGCCGTTGAAAATGACGGACTCACCGGGTATGTACTGGCAGGAGACTGGCAGTCACCGGAGCAGGTGAAGGCGCAACTGGCGAAATATTACCGGCACAAAGCGCTGGAAGGGGCTGTCTTTGTGGGGCAGGTTCCCATTCCCATGGTGCGAAGGGCACAACACATGACCTCGGCTTTCAAGATGGACCAGACCATTTCATGGCGCGAATCATCGGTGCCCTCTGACCGCTTCTATGACGATTTTGACTTGCAGTTTGATTTCCTGAAGCAGGACAGCCTGCAGCCGCTGTTCTTTTATTACAACCTGAGCGGCCGTGGCCCGCAGGAAATAACCTGTGATATTTATTCAGGGCGCATCAAGCCGTCGCTGCCCGGTGAGGAAGGATACGCCCAGATACGTCATTACCTGCAAAAGGTAGTAGCTGAGAAGGCACAGGCCAATAAGGCGGATTGTCTGGTTTCATACACGGGAGAAGGATCTTTTTCAAATTCACTGTCTGCCTGGAAAGATGAACAGATCACCCTGAAGGAACAGTTCCCGCAGGCTTTTCGCACGGCAGAAACCGCCAAACTGTACATGTTCTACATGTATCCAGAAAATATTAAAGAAGTGCTGACCGGCGAACTGCAGCGCAAAGAGGTGGACCTGTTCCTTTTCCATGAACACGGGGTTCCCGAGCGCCAGTACCTCACAGGCAATCCGCCTGCCACACATGAAGAAGCTTACTTTGCCGATGGGCAGAGGTCAATGCGCTCACTGATGGCCCAACAGGTGCGCTTCCGCAAGTTTGCGGAAGGTTCCTCTGAAATGACCGACTACATGCGCAGGATCGAAAAGGAGTACGGATTTGATTCCACCTGGACAGCCACGTATTTCGATCCGGCCATAAGAGAGCAGGATTCACTGTATGATGCTGCGCAGGGAATTATGCTGGACGATGTTACCAACATCGGGCCGCAGGCCCGGATGGTGATATTCGATGCTTGTTACAACGCCGATTTTCGTGAAGAAGACTGCATTGCCACCCGCTATATCCTGACAGAAGGAAGCGGCACGATTGCCTGCTTCGGCAATTCGGTGAACGTGCTGCAGGACAAATCTTCCTCTGATCTTATGGGACTGCTGGCAGCGGGTTGCCGGATAGGTGAGTGGGCAAGGAATGTGAACATCCTTGAATCCCACATCATTGGAGACCCGACCTTCCGCTTTGCCGGAGAAGACAGTCCGGATATTGATTTTTACGCATCGGATCCAGTCTATTGGCTGGACAAACTGCAGACGGTTCCCGAGTATGACCTGAAGGGACTTGCGCTCTACAAACTGCATGAATTGTCTTATCCCGGCATGCCTGAATTGTTGTACAGTACATTCTGTGAAAGTCCTTCCTATATGCTGCGCCTGCAGTGCATGCACCTGCTGGCCCATTACGATACGCCACTGTATGCCCAACTGCTGAAAAAGGGCAGTACGGACCCTTATGAATTCATCCGTCGCAAATCCATTTACTACATGGGAAAAGTGGGGCTGGACGAATTCATTCCCTATGTAGTCAAGACTTATATGGATGACGTACAGTCTGTCCGGGTGCTTCATAACGTGTCGTTCGTGGCGGGTCATTTTGACACCGGACTGTTGCGACAGGAATTTGCAGAAGCCGTAGACAAGGCCGGTTACCTGCACGACAAGCAAGCTTATCTGGACCAGGTGAACAGGATGATAGAGAGTGGAGAAAGCATGAAGCAAGCCTGCTGGAAACAGATTGTAAATTACCTGGATCCCGGGGCGGAAAAGTCTTGGTATCCCAATTCTTTACGTAACAATCCCTACCCCCAGCTTGTGGATGCTCTGATAAAGGCTTTATGTGATACGCAGACCAATGCCGGGTTCCGTATTCAGCTTGCCGAAATCTTAGGCTGGTACGTGAGGGCCCCCCGCCGGGCAGACATAGTGCAGGCATGCCATGAATTGCTGGCAGACAGCACCACAACCGATCCGGCACTGCGGGACGAACTGCAGAAAACCATTTACCGTTTATCCGCTTATATGAAGTAGTATGAAAAAAATTGTATTGGTTATTTGTTTCCTTGCCCTTGGTTTTACTGCCGGAGCTGTACCGGACAAACGTCCGGCTAGCTCGTTCGCCATCATAATAGACCAGGCTTCATATAACGCATGCAAGGCAGAAGTTGATGCCTACAAGGCCGTTCTTGACGCAGAAGGGTTACCCGCCGTCATTGTGACAGGGGACTGGCAGACGCCGGACCAGGTAAAAGCCGGTATCCTTAAGCTGTACAAACGCAAGCCACGGTTGGAAGGCATAGTGCTGGTAGGGGAAATCCCCGTGGCACGCGTGTTGGGAGGCCAGCACTTCACGACGGCTTTCAAGATGAACCAGAACCGGTTTCCATGGAACGAATGTTCCGTTCCTTCGGACCGGTTCTACGATTGCTTTGATTTGAAATTCAATTACATAAAGCAAGATAGTGTTGAACCTTCGTGGCATTACTACTGGCTCTCGGAGGAAGGAACGCAGCAGCTGCGGCCAGCCATTTACTCGGCACGGATAAAAGTACCCGACGACTTGTGCGGTGGTGACAATGCACAACGTTTCGAACTGCTGCGGGGCTACCTGCAAAAGGTAGTGGCGGCCCATAAGGAAACGAACCCGTTTGACAGGCTCATACATTTTGCAGGTGAAGGGTACAATTCAGACTGCCTGACGGCATGGCGCCAGTATGCGCTGGTCTTTAGCGAATATTTCCCACTGGCATTTGCCTCTGCTTCAGGGAATACGTTCCTCAATTTCCGGCAGGATCCTGTGATAAAGTACTTGCTATATGACCAGATCCAGCGGCCGGGCACAGACCTTCTGGCTTTTTATGAACACGGGGCCCCGGACACACAGTACATCAACGGGGATTACCCGGCCCAAACTTTCAAAGAAAATATTGGGTGGCTCAAGCACTTGTTGCGCGTGCAGTACAAACGATGCAAAAACCCGGAAGACCAGCAGGAATTCATTAAGATGAACTGCGACATGTACCATCTGGATCCCATCATGTTCCATCCGGACACGCTGACGGCCTATGCCGTGAAGGATTCCAGCGATGAAGCCGACCGGTACATTGTCCTGGAAGATCTGAAAAAACTCAAACCCGGAGCCAGGATGGTCATGTTGAATGCCTGTTATAACGGATCATTCCACGAAGAGGGATATGTAGCGGGTTCTTACCTTTTTGTGCCCGGAAGTCAAACGGTTACAGCACAGGGCAATACGGTGAACGTGCTGCAGGACAAGTTTGCAGACCAGCTCATTGGTTACATGGGTATGGGCATCCGTCTGGGATTCTGGCAGAAGGAAGTGGTAACGCTGGAATCGCACATGTTGGGCGACCCCACATACCGTTTCACAGCCTGTGACAGGGCAGATGAATGGAACCGTGCACTGGCTTCAGGAGCTCCTGAAGCCTACTGGCGCGGATTCCTTCAGGCCGGCGAACCCATGCAACGGGCCATGGCAATCAAGCAATTGACGGGAATGGGATGCATGACCTCTGCCGGACTGGAAGAGATTTTCACCAGGGATGACTCCTACATTGTCAGACTGCAGGCACTTGTGTTGTCGGCAAAATTTGCGGACGAACATACCAAAGGAATCATTATGCGCGGTTTCCACGACCCGTATGAAAACATACGCCGCCAGGCATGCAATATGGCAGGCAAAATGGGTTGCAACGATTTCATTGAACCGTTGAAATCACTCCAGGCCGGGGCTTATGAAACACAACGCGTGCAGTATGCGGCTCAAACAGCACTGGAGGTCTTTGACCCGGCCCTGGTGGGAGGTGGTGCCGAACTGGCAAATCCTAACCTTGATGAAGCGGGAATCCGCTATCTGCGCAACAATCCGCAGCATTTCAGGATCCCGGAACTTCTCGGTTTTCTTGCCGATGCTGCACAACCGGCCGATTTGCGTGTTGTCATGGCCGAGGCGCTTGGCTGGTTCAATAACTCGGCACAAAGAATGCAGATAGCCGGAGCGCTGGAGGAACAACTCAGGCAGAAAGGGCTGCCCGAAGCGCTGCGGGCCGAAATGGTGAAAACCATAAAACGCCTGAAAAACAATTAACCAACAACATATATATTTTGCAATAACCTAAGCACAAAACAAGAGTAATGAAAAAACTTAAGATGTGGATTCCATTCGTAACGCTGCTTTTCCTGTTGGCCGGCACTTTCACGCTGCAGGCACAGAGGAGGCAGGGCGTAACCCTGGAAGGGTATGTCTACGAAATGGATGAAGACCAAAAGCTTCCTGTGCCGTATGCCTCTGTGAGCATTGCTTCGTTAAGCATAGCAGTGACTACAGATGAAAACGGGCACTATGTGATCAACAACCTACCGGCGCGTAATCTGCAGGTCACAGCCCGATTCCTGGGCCTGGAAGAACGGACCATAGAGGTTGACCTATCAAAACAGCAGGTGCTCGATTTCGTACTGCTGGTCTCGAACTTCAGGCTGGAAGAAATTGTTGTCACCGCCGAGTCCAACAAGGCAGGTGCCGCCACGGCATCCAAGATCAACAAAACGGCCATGGAACACATGCAGCTGACCTCACTGGCCGATGTCATGTCGTTACTGCCCGGTGCTGCCACCGTGAAGTCCGATCTGACCTCTGTCACCACCGCTTCAATCCGCGGGGGCAGCAGCCTGGGAACGGCCATCCTGATGGACGGGGCGCCCATATCGAACAACGCCAACATGCAGATTCTTTCATCGGCCATTGGCGGATCGACACCCAGCACCTCCGGGACCACGCCTTCCATAGGTGTGGACCTGCGTACCATCACTACAGACAACATTGAATCGATTGAGGTTATCCGAGGAGTGCCTTCCGTAGAATATGGGGATATCACGGCAGGGGCCATCATTGTGAATTCAAAGACAGGCCGCCAGCCGCTGTCCATCAAGTTCAACACCAATCCCAACCTGTACCAGGGAACCATCACCCACGGGGTGAACCTGGGTAAAAACGCGGGGAGCCTGAACTATAGCGGCGACTATTCCTACAGCGTCTCCGACCCCAGGGAAGGATATGATTTTTTCCGCCGTGTTACAGCCCGGATAGGCTATTCCAACACCATCGGCAAATGGTACACCAACACCTCGGTGAGTTTCCTCTCGGCCCTGGACAAAGGAGAACCCAATCCCGATGACGAGCAGGACGTGACCATACAGCGTCAGAACGACCTGGGTATCCGCGCCAACACAAGGGGAACCTTCACATTCAACCGCAACTTCTTCAAAAGCATGGAATACAATATACAGTTTGCCTATACAGACCGCGACAGCTACTTCTATGACGAGGCCACCAATGCAACGGTAGCCTATTCGTTGTCCAAACATGACGGCGCTGTTCTTTCCAGTATCCATGGCAACAAAATATACGACGTGAACGGCAACCTGGTAACCAACGTGCCAGCCGGTGAGGAATATTCCATTGCCTGGACGCTGCCTTCTCAATACAAGTATGATTATACTGTTGACGGAAGGGAGCTCAATACCTTTGCCAAGGTAAAAGCCAATTTCGCCGGAGACCTGGGCCCGACAAGCCACCGCATGGTGATCGGGGCCGATTTCAAGAGTGACGGCAACATAGGGGAAGGGAAGATATTCGACCCGCTCAACCCGCCATACCGCTCTGTAAGTTACACCGATGCCACACAGCGTGAACGTTCCTACAAGGAAATCCCGTTTGTGAACCAATTCAGCCTTTTTGCTGAGGAGAATTTTGACTGGGAATTTGCCAGCCGGCACCTGCAAATTTCCGCAGGTATCCGCTATGACCACGTGCTGAATTTTGGCGGCGGTTTCTCTCCCCGCGTGAATGCATCCATTGATATCCTTCCCAAGGCACTGACGCTGAATGCAGCCTTCGGGATCACCCGCAAAGCACCCACCCTGGCATACCTTTATCCGGACAAAGCATACTTTGACCTGCTGAACTTTGACAACTCCACATCTTCCTACGGGACAGCAGACCAGCACTTCCAGGTCATTACCACACGTATCTTCGATACAGAGAACGAAGAACTGAAAATGGCCAAAACACAAAAGATCGAACTGGGCCTGAGCGGGAAGATAGGACAGGTGACCTATTCCGTAGTCGCATACAAGGAAGCCGGTGAAAACGGGTATACCTTCAGTAAAGGTATCAATACTTTCAAGAGCGTTCCCCTGACCATATATCCGGCCCTGAAACAAGCCGATTATCCGGCTGACGGGTCGTTGCCGGCACTTAAGGTCCCCACAACCTACCAATACCTGATAAGCTATTCCCAGCCCTCAAATAACGGCGTGCACCATCAGAAGGGGATTGAATTCGACATCAACTTCGGCCGTATCGACGCTATCCGCACCTCGTTCATCCTGAACGGCGCCTGGTATGAATCGGAAGATTACCGCAATGGATATTCCTTCTGGAACAAGAACAAATCCACCTCTTATGACCAATACCCGCACATGGGGGTATTTGATGGTGATGTGAACGGTACCACGCATTACAGGAACTTCTCCACCAACCTGATCATTACCCACAACATCCCGGAACTGGGGTTCGTCGTTTCTTTGACCGCCAATGTGGTATGGGGTGAAAAAGCCTGGCAGACATATGGGAACGATACCATTCCCGTGGCTTACATATCTCGTCAGGATGGCAAACTATATGATTTCGATCCTGCATGGTTTGACGATCCTGCAAAGTCCGCTGAATTTGCCGGGATAGATCGCAGGAATGATGTGAGCGACATGCGCATGCTGATAGAGCCTACACTGCCACCGCTCATCTGCTTCAACTTTAACGTAACCAAACAGTTTGGAGACTTTTTGGATGTTTCGTTCTATGCACAGAATATGTTTCGCAGCACACCGTTGTATGAAAGCCAGATTCATCCCGGTTCATACAAGAGAAGGAATGCAAACGTCTTCTTCTTCGGATTGCAGTTAACGGCAAAAATTAAATAAAGGGAGACTACGATATGAAAAAGATATTTTTATTAAGCGCGGTCGTATGCCTTTTCTCTTGTCTGGCCACTTCCTGTATCAAAATGATGCAGGAAGCCAATGAAGCCGAGAAAGTCCATATGATAACGGTTTCGTATAAAGTAAATGCCGTGACGGGTTTTGTCCCTTACAGCGGAGAAGCGGAACCCGATCCGTCTTTCCAGACCAAAGGCCTGGAAGTGAATTTCATCAATTACCAGGAAGGGTCGTCCTTCAAGAGTGTGGTGGGGGACAACAATATTGTCACCTGCTCCCTCACTCCCGGTGTATACGCAGTAAATGTTTCGGGAAGTGTCACCAATCCCAAGGGTACGTACCGGCTGAACGGTTCTTCACTGAATGTTCCATTCACCACAGACATTACCCCACAGGAAGCAACTTCCAATCCCCAATATACCATTAACATCCGTCCGGCAAAAGTGGGATCGGTCATGTTCAGCGAAATATACTATTGCGGGGTGGCTCCGTATTATTTCCGGGACCAAACCTACACCATCTACAATAATGGAGATGAAGTCTTCTACCTTGACGGTCTCTGCTTTGCACAGCTTCACCCGAACATTGCCACCACCAACCTGCCCTCGTGGCCCGAAGAAGACGGTCGTGAAAATTTCGTATACGGACTTGTTATCTGGCAATTCCCCGGCACCGGGAAGCAATACCCCCTCCAGCCGGGAGAATCGGTGGTCATAGCCCAGGAGGCTATCAACCACAAAGTCAATAATCCGGCTTCGTATGACAATTCCATGAGCGAATGGGAATGCTGGTCAGGGAATGCCCTTCGTGGGAATCCCGACTGTCCCGATATGCCCTATATCTTCTGGTGGAGTCCCAACAGCATGCAGTGGCTGACCTCGGTATTCGGTGCAGCTTTCTGCCTCTTCAGGATAGACGACGCAGTAGTGAATAAAGCTTACTGGGAACAGGAAGGACACTGGCAAAGGGTGATAGGCCCCTCTTCAACAAGGTATGCCAAGATCCCTGCAGACGCAGTTCTGGACGGGGTTGAACTGCTTACCTCTATGAGTGCGCTCAATATGAAACGCATACCCGGCTTTGTAGATGCCGGAGGCACTTCTGTGGAAACCACCTATATCGGCAAATCGGTTTCACGTAAGGTTATTGGCCAACGCGCCAACGGTTCGCCTATCTATCAGGACACCAACAATTCTACCAACGACTTCCAGGTGAACGACTCGCCGGCCATCCGTCGCGACGGCCAGAAGATCCCCGCCTGGAGCCGTGCCAATGATCTATAACCTTTAAATGATTACTGCTATGAGAAAGAATATGATCAAATGGATAGGATGCCTGGCACTCCTGACAAGTAGTTATTTTGCAGCCAAGGCTCAGACCCCGGTCACTCCGGCTTCTGTGGATCGTCTTAAAATGGAAAGCCTTTGGCTCAGACATACCAACAATGTGGCCGGGGCGATCCTGGATAATCCCTGGCACTATGCTCTCACCGATTTTGAATACCAGATAGAAAAAGGGGAATTCAAACGGGTACAAAGCGGGAACAACAACAATGCGTTCCGGTTCAACACAGAAGGTGGCGGAATTTATGAAGCACTGGGCGGTGCCTATGCCTGGGGCGAATTCCATTACGACCGGTCTGTGTTGCGTGGCGCCAAATACAATGCTTCGCTGTCCGATCCGTTGCGCGGCATGCCCTATATCATTGCTGATCCAAATCCCAGCAAATGGATCAACCAGAATTATTCCATGCAGGTGAAGCTGGCCTCGCCCCTTATATGGAACCAGCTGGTCCTGGGAGTCGGAGCTACCTATGAAAACGGCATTGCCGCCAAGCAGGTTGACCCACGTCCCAAAGTGCTGTTATCGGAACTGAGTGTGAATCCCGCCCTGGTCTGGACTAAAGGCAGGCACGCTGTAGGAGCTGACTTTGTTTATCTCTCGCACCGTGAAGACGGGGCTGCTTCAAACTCCAACTACCGTGTACCCCAGATGGGTTGGGAAATGCTGTTCCCCGGCTATTTCATGGAAGGGGAGATCAGCAGCTTCGGAAGTATTACCGGTTTGCGCAATTTCAACGCCAACGCACTGGGCGGCGGGTTGCAATACGGGTATGAAGGCCCGAAGTTCAAAGTGGTAGCCGCTGGAAAATACCGTCAGACAACAGAAAATGTCACCAATTCCTATACGACGCCCAAACGCATCGGGACCACCAACAAGAAAGAGTGGACAGCCACCGCAGGGGCACAATTCCTCTTTAACGACAGGAATTCGTTATTTGCAGATTATAAGTATTATAACCGCAGCATTGACGGGATTGAATACATCCAGATTTACAATCCGGCCTATGAATCCCAGGAATGGATCGTATACGGGAAGTACATCAAGTCGAACTATTCAACAGTGAGCCACAATTTCGGCCTGGATTACATGATCTCGAAAGACGGACGCAGTGATTTCTCCTGGAAGTTCGGAGTCAATGCACAGGCAGAAAAGTTATCAGACGTTTACTACCTGCCGGAAAGCACGCAGGAAGTGAATAATTTCCTGGTTAAGGCGTACGTGAAAAAGAACTTTGTTACCGGCAAACGCAGCAGCCTGATGCTTATGCTGGAAGGGTTCCTGAACAAGAACACCAATGCGGAACACAATTATGGCGGATACTATGAAAACAACGTGGCATACACGCAGTTCGCCCTTATGGATTTCTACTACCTGAGCAGTTCCTACAACGGTTTCACGCTGGATGCCAGCTACACGATATCCAACATTGACCGTAAACAAAGAACGGGCGTGTACGTTGGTGCATCATTCAACTATGTGAATCCGACGTCCTACAAGGATTATTTCGACAAACGGAGTACCCTGACAGTGAAGGTAGGTCTGGCGTTCTAAACGGAATGCCCATATTTAAGAGACTGACCATGATTAATGGGTCAGTCTCTTTTTTTGTATTCTGGCAGCCGCAGAAGTGGGTGCCCCGCAGACCAGATTCTTTTGACTCATAATCAGCTATTTATGCAACTCATACCCCCGGGGGTATGAAACGCATAATGCTTTGAAAGCCAGCTAAAAGAACAATGTGTGCAACGCACCTATGGGGCCAGCAGCCGTTCCCCGGTGTCTTTGACAACGGCTTCTTTCCAGCGCTGGTTGTAGCCGCCGTAAATGGGAGCGGGAGGGATAGAGTCGGAGTGGCCGTTGGTGGCAAAGCTGCCGTCGGGGTTCTGGCGCTTGATGTTGCCATCTATGTATTTAACCAACAGGTAAACATCCAGTTCTTGCCAGCGCCTGAACAGGTTCGATGCCGTGCGCAGCGAGTAATCTGTCAGAAAGCGGCGGGCTTCCAAGGGGTCGCGTTCCCACAACTCCAACGCCTGCTTATCGGTCAGAGGGATTTCGGCAAGGCGGGCATTCTCGTGATCATCCACGGCCTGCCGGACTTCTGCCCCGATCTGGTTGTAGCGCAGGTAGGCAAACTGGGCAATGCGGTTGCACAGCCAGAACATGGACAGGGGCGAGTATTGCAGCATGGAGGCTCCCTGCCCCAGCGCATAATGCGGAGACACCTCCAACGAGGAAGTATAAACGGGAGTCAGGGGCGAAGTTCCGGCATCGTCCACACCAAACCAGAAGATGCCTCCTATTTCATGGGGCCACTGGGAGCGGCATTGTCCAACGAACCAGAAACCGGTTTGCTGGGTGGCTATAGCCCTTTCGTTGAGGTATTGTTTCCCGTCCACTTCAAAGCCCATCGGGCGCCAGCGATAGGGAAGGTCGTGACCTCCAGCCCCTATGTCGCAGGTCATGTCCATGGGGGTGCCTTCGTAATGGTCCCGCATCATGTCGGCCACCTGTTTGACAGTAAGTTTCTCTTTGGCTTTCACATACAACGGAAGGGGATTGTCAGGGTCGTGTCCCAGCGCGTAAGGAAGGTAAGGATCCATATCCTCGGCCCCGTGTTTGTTGAAAAAGGCCCACACCCGTGCGTCGCAGCCACGGATGGTGCCACCGTCCGCCGGACCATATGCCTCGGCAAAGCTGAAAAGACTGTCGGGGCCGCTGTAAAGGCCGGTTTCCCGTGCATGTTCGATCACGTCTGGAGCATACAGGCAATTCTGAGGGTCATCCAGGGGAAAGCGACGGATCCTGGCCTGGTTGGCATGTGCCGATATGGTCCCGTCGGGCAGGCGGACGGCCACCCATACAATCCCTTTGTTGACGTTCTCTCCGTTCACCATCCGGGGCGCTTTGCCAATCACGTCCATGAACCAGACCTCGTGCGGATCGGCAAAGGATATGGACTCTCCGGAAGAGGCGTAGCCGTACTCGTTGGCCAGGGTGGTAAAGATCTCAATGGCCTGCCGAGCGGTCCGGGCACGCTGCAGGGCAATGTACATGAGCGAGCCGTAATCCATGATCCCCTGGGGGTCATGGTGCGAGGACAATCCGCCCCAGGTACTTTCACCCACAACCACCTGGTGTTCATTCATGTTTCCCACCACCGAATACGTTTCCCTGGCCTGTGGGATCTTGCCGAGGTAACGGTTGGTGCCCCATTCGCGGACATCCATCATGGTGCCGGCAGGATGCAGGGCCGCCGGATAAAACACCAGGCAGCCATACCGGGTATGCGAATCGGCCGCGTAGGTGACCATGCAGGAACCGTCGGCGGAGGCTCCTTTGGTGATGAGTAAATTGGTGCAGGCATGGGCGCGGTTTGCTGTGAGCGCCAGTAGTGCAGTAAAAAGCAAGATGCTCTGTTTCATGATGCAAGATTTCTCTACGGGGTAGTCAGTTCCAGTCCCCAGTCTATGCCTTTGTGAGTGGCGGGAACGCCTGTCTTCATCCAAACGGGCATGGGAGCTCCTTTCAGGAAATGATTGAAGAACTGTTCCAGGCGTATGCTAAGGTCCTTTGCATTCACACGTTCGCCAAGGTTGTGGGATTCGCTGTTGTACTGGAGCATCCACACGGGTTTGCCCAACCTGCGCAAGGCCGTGAAGAGTTCAATGCCCTGGTACCACGGAACGGCCTCGTCTTTGTCGTTATGCATGATGAGCAAGGGGGTTTCCACCTTATCTGCAAAAAACAAAGGGGAATTTTCTATGTAAAGATCGAATCCGTCCCACAGATTTTGCCCGATGCGGCTCTGGGAGTGCTCATATTGGAACTGGCGGACCATGCCCGAACCCCAGCGTATACCGCCGTAGGCACTGGTCATGTTGGATACGGGAGCTCCTGCGCCGGCTGCTTTCCATTTGAAAACCTGGGGCTGTGTGACCATGTAAGCCACCTGGTAGCCTCCCCAGCTTTGTCCCTGGATGGCAATGTTGTCTGCGTCAATCCATGAATTCTCCTCAATCAGTTTTTTCACACCGGGGACGATACAGTCCAGTGCGCTTTTGCCCGGATGCCCCGTCTGGTAAGCAATATCGGGAACAAATACGATGTATTCATTGCTAACAAAAAAGGGTATGTTTATGGTTGAGCGGCTGGGTGCCGGAGCCCTGTACGTATGGAGTGTCTGTGATGTCCTTTCATAAAAATACACGATCATGGGGTATTTCTTTGCGGGATCAAAGTTTTCCGGTTTGTACAGGATACCCTCCAGGTCCAGGCCTGTGGCAGATTTCCAGTGAACCAGCCCTGCGGTGCCCCAGTTGTATTCTTTTTGTTGCGGGTTGATGTCGGTGATCCTTACCTGGGTTTTGAATTTGTCTTTTGTAAACCACACATCAGGTGAGTTTACAAAGTTCTGTTTGCTGTAGATCATTACCTTGCCGTCTTTTGAACGGGTCAGGTAGGCAAAGGTCACAGGCTCCTGGACCCAGCGTGTCATCACCGGGCGCCTTTTGCCCATCTCTTTGTAATAGTATCCGCTTTCCTTGGTCTTGTTGTCAAATACAGAAAAGTAAATGGTTTCCTTCGGCTTGAAGGGTTCTTTTTTCACTCCCGGGGTACCGGCAGGCAACAACGTCTCATCCAGCCTTACGATACGGAAGGTAAGGTTCTCCCTGCGGCCTAGCCCGTCTGTAAGGTTCACGGGGGCCATTTCACCCGAAGGATCCATCTGCCAGATATCATATCGGTCGTTGATGAAAATTGCCTGGTCTCCTTCCAGCCAGCCTTCGTTCCCGTAGGAAGAGGCCATTTCCGGTGTATCATGCAGCTCGTTGGCAAAAGAAACATCCAGACCCTTGGTCATGCAAACGATCTGCCGGCTTTGCACATCACAGGAATACCAGTGTTGGTCCTGGTTGTTGAACCAGACCAGGTATTTTCCTTCTTCCGAGGCGCTTACCCCGGAAATATAGGCGTCTTTGAGCAGGGCCGAGGCCGAGCCGTCCGTTATGTTGATCAGGTAGAGATCAGAGCGGGGATTTGAGCTCCAGGAGGATTCTAGCTGGTAGGGGTAATCGCTGACCGAATAGCCCCAGTCGGCATCATATTCCTGCGGAACCTGCACAATGTGGTGCTCGTCTGTGGAGAGCTGCCGCCAGGAAAGATCGTGGCGGTCAGTGGTGCACTCCTGCCCTCCCAGGTCCATCACGCACAGGTAGGATTTTTTCAGGTCCCTGTTCAGATTCTGCAACTGTTGGGGCTGGATGTAATCGTCCAGGTAATGCCAGATATCCAGCTGTGCCACTTCAGAGGCGACGATGGTCGTGTCCTTTTCGGGCAAGACCGGGGCTATCCCAAAAAACAGCCTGTGCCCCGATTTGCTGAATACCAGGGCCCGGTTCTCACTGATCTTCCAATCTTGTGCCAGTCCTTCCAGGTTATTGTCAATCAGTATTTTTGCCTGGCCATGTTCCTGGCTGTAATACATGATGCTGACGTTATTCTTTCCCTGTTGCGTCGTATCCAGGCTGGCATAGAAAACCAGGTGGCGGTTGTCTTCGCTGACCACGGGAAGTTTCACCTTCTGCTTCAGGTCAAAGGTGTATATACCGGTAAGCTGTCTGTCTTTCGGGGTGTACATGAACAATCCGGCTTCCAGCAGGCTATCCTTTGAGTGGGGCCTTCTGACAAAAAACAGGGTGTCCCCACCCGTACTGAAATTGTAATCAGAAACAGCCGGGAGCGTGTCTGTGGATCCTGTGGCCAGGTGATACACCATCAGGTCTTGTCCCTGGTCCTTTTCTATCTTTTCGGGCTTTTTCCCGCCGGTAGTATCCGCAGGCATGTCGCACTGGAAGGCGATATGGGTTTTTCCCAGTTTGCCGATTTTCACCGACTTCAGAAAGGGGATCTTTTTCAGCTCTCCGGTCTCACAGTTATATATGCCGAGTGTATCCTTGGGCATCTCTTCTTTTTTGACCTTCTTGAGTTTTGCTTCTTTTGTTTCCTTGAAAAACGGATTGATGGAGGCAACCAGGAACCGGCCGTCGGGAGTCAGCTTTGGCTGAGTGGCCCTTTCAATGCGCTGCTTCTTCAGTGTCACCAGGTCCAGCACTTCTGCATAGCGGTCACCTTCCTGTTCCTGGACAAGGTATGAGGCATATTTACCGTCCTCGCTCATGGAAAAGGCCCCAACACTTTTCCAGGCGTCGTAAACACTGTGATCCAGCGGCTTTTTCTGTACCTGTACAGGCTCCTGAGCCGTAGCAGAAGCAGCTGTGATAAGAACTGTCAATAAAAGGATGGATTGTTTCATAGGAGTTATTTTTGGATACAAGTTGCAAAGATAATAAAAGAGGCAGAACCTTTTGTCACAAGTGCTTTCAGCCGCACAAGGAAAGGAAAGTATATTCTGTAAGCCGAGGCTTCAACCAGCGCGTTAGCGTCTGACCGCATTTGACCCTTGACATTCCATATGGTATTTAAAACAGATCCGGCTTTCTGTGGAAACAAGACCATCGGCAAGACAGCCTAAATTTATATAACTGTAACGATTACAGTTATTTCAGTTAATCTAATAAAGGTCTGACATTCACCAGAGAATGTGCTGCACATAATTTTTTATTTATATATTTGTGATATGGATGAAAAGTTACTTATAGAGCTCATTACCAAATACAAGAATCTGGGTATTGACAAACAGATAGATTATGACAAATTCTACCTGTACTCCATTATTACCCATTCTACTGCCATTGAAGGCTCCACGGTAACAGAGATCGAGAATCAATTGCTCTTTGACCAGGGAATCAGTGCTTCCGGAAGGAGTATGAATGAACAGTTGATGAATCTTGATTTAAAGGCAGCTTATGAGAAAGCGGTCGTGTATGCTAAAGAGCATAGGGGTATCTCGGTAGAAATTCTGAAGAAACTGGCGGGCATTCTTATGCGTAATACAGGGAGTGAATATAACACATCTCTCGGCTCTTTTTCTTCTGCGAAAGGAGATCTCAGACTTTTGAATGTATCGGCAGGATTTGAAGGAAAGTCGTATTTGAATTATTCAAAAATACCGGCTGCCCTGGATGATTTTTGCCAATGGCTGAACGATGCCCGCAAAACATATACCGACACGCTCTCTCTCTATAAAATGAGTTTCGATGCTCATTATAAACTTGTCACCATTCATCCGTGGGCTGACGGAAACGGCCGTATGGCCCGCCTGCTGATGAATATGCTTCAGTTCGAGGCAGGGTTAATCCCTTCAATTATTAAGAAAGAAAACAAAGTCAAATATATTGAATCCCTCATCCAGACAAGGGAATCCGGCAATCTTGAGATCTTCAGCAACTTTATGTTTGAGGAACATATCTCCAACCTAAAGGAAAGAATTGCCAATTATGAATTATCATCTGCTGAAGATGCCCCTGTAAATGTCCCTGTAAAGATTTCATCAAGACAGGCAAGCATCATAGATCTCATTCGGATAGATTCATCTGTCACGACTGATGACCTTGCTCGTAAAATTCATGTCAGTTCCAAAACTGTAAAACGTGATATTGCTTATCTCAAACAACAAGGCATTCTATTACGTGAAGGATCCGACAAAAAAGGAAGTTAGATTATCTCTGTTCCCATTGACCCCATTGATTAATTTTTTCATCAGGTGCCATGAAAACAAAAACATTTCTATGTCCCGAATGTAGTCATAAACAGAAATTCTATCATGTTATAACTGAGTGGTCCTTTACAAAATGGGAATGCCCAAATTGTAAAAGTAAAATTAAATTAGATACTTCTATCAGTATTCCCACTTCTGTAGCTATTGTACTGGGACTCATTCTGATCTTTCGTCGGATTGATCCACCAATCTGGCTTGGTTGTTTAATTTTTGTTGTTTATTCAGCTTTGACATTGATCCTTTTTTATAAAACGGTTAAACTTATTCACTGTGATAAAAGGAGTGAGAAGTAACTATTCGTGAATTGACCGCCTAATGGTCTTTCAAGGCGGTGCGCCAAAGGCCTTTGGCGCATATTAAGGCGCTGCTCCGCAGCACTTATCATTGTTCCCGGCTGCTTGTGGGAGGTGGTAAGTAGCAACCATGTTACAAAAACACACAACAGTCAGTATATGTGCGCATTAAGGACGTGTTCGCGTTTTCCATCACTTACCACCTCCCCCTGTTTTTGCGGTTTTTCGGTGTTTTTGGGGGGAGGTAGTAAGTGGCTGTTATATCATTAAAACCCGTAAGACGTTATTTTATTATATGTTACGAGCGTTTCTGCCTTTCCGGTTACTTACCACCCTCCCTGGATTTCATCGGTTTTGCAGGGAGGTGGTAAGTAACGACCATGTTACAAAAACGCATAACGTATTGTTTACCTGTGCATTAGAGGCATGTTCGCGTTTTCCATCACTTACCACCTCCCCCTGTTTTTGCGGTTTTTCGGTGTTTTTGGGGGGAGGTAGTAAGTGGCTGTTATATTATAAGAATCCGTAATGCGCAAATAAATAGCATGTTACGAGAGTCTCCGCCTTTTTGGTTACTTACCACCCTCCCTGGATTTCATCGGTTTTGCAGGGAGGTGGTAAGTAACAACTGTGATACAAAAGCACACAACGACCTGTATACGTGCACATTAGAAGCAAACGTGAATTTCTCACAACTTACCACCTCCCTGTCAATCCCAACTCCAAAAAGGACAGGAGCAAAGGAGGTGGAACCTCATGCGCCAAATTCGGGACAAAAATTATATAAACAAAAGTATATTAGATGATTACAGTTTATTTGCGTCAAAAATGGCGCGGGAGGTTCCACCTCCTTTGTCTGGCGGGCGGTCGCTGACAGCACCTGGAACGGAGCGCCTCGGCGTACCAAACAAGCGCTCCGTTCCAGGTGCTGCCAGCGACCGCTCCAGGCTGTGACAGAAAAGAAGAAGCCTCGGCGTACCAAACAAGCTTTCCGTTCCAAGTGGTGTCTGCGACCGCAACAGGCAGCAAAGCATGAACCGCAACAGGCAGCAAAGCATGAACCGCAGCAGACAGAAAAAAAAACGGAGAGCCCCGGCGTACCCGGAAAGCTCCCCGTTTTTTTGTAGCGACACTAAAAGCAGCTCTGTTGTTCAGAGTGCGGAATTTATTTTATTACGCCCAGTTCTTTGCCTACTTTGGTGAAGGCGGCAATGCATTTGTCCAGGTGCGGGCGCTTGTGGGCGGCAGAGATCTGTACGCGGATACGGGCCTGTCCCTTGGGAACTACCGGGTAGTAGAAACCGGTAACGTAGATGCCTTCGTTCAGCAGACGGGTAGCCATGTCCTGGCTTAATTTGGCATCATACAGCATCACGGCACATATGGCGCTCTTGGTGGGCTTGATGTCAAAACCGGCGTCCACCATTTTCTGTACAAAATATTTGGTGTTTTCATGCAGGCGGTCCTGAAGCTCGTTGGTCTGGGACATCATGTTGAACATTTCAATGCCGGCTGCGGCCACAACGGGAGGAATGGAGTTTGAGAAGAGGTAAGGACGCGAGCGCTGGCGCAGCAAGCCAATGATTTCCTTCTTGCCGGTGGTGAATCCGCCAATGGCCCCGCCAAAAGATTTGCCCAGTGTACCGGTTATGATCTCGATCTTGCCCCGGAGGTTGAACTGCTCGGTCACGCCTCGGCCTGTTTCCCCGACAACGCCTGCCGAGTGGCACTCGTCCACCATGATCAGGGCATCGTATTTCTGGGCCAGCTGGTAAATTTTGTCCATCGGAGCCACGTTCCCGTCCATGGAGAAAACGCCATCGGTGACAATCAGCCTGAAACGCTGGGCCTGTGCCTGTTTGAGCTGCTCTTCCAGGTCGGCCATGTCTGCGTTGGCGTAGCGGTAACGAACAGCTTTGCAGAGTCTTACGCCGTCAATGATGGAGGCATGGTTGAGTGCGTCCGAGATGATGGCATCCTCTTCTGTTAGCAGGGGCTCAAAAACGCCTCCGTTGGCATCAAAGCAGGCGGCATAGAGGATGGTGTCTTCTGTGCCGAAGAATTCTGCAATCTTGGCTTCCAGTTCTTTGTGCAGGTCCTGGGTGCCGCAGATGAAGCGAACAGAAGATAGCCCGTAGCCGTGTGTGTCGAGGGCTTTTTTGGCAGCGGCAATGAGCCTTGGATTGTTGGAAAGACCCAGGTAATTGTTGGCGCAGAAATTCAGTACCGTGGCACCGGTGCTGATCTTGATCTCGGCTCCCTGGGGAGTGATGATGATTCTTTCATTCTTGAAAAGTCCGGCTTCCCGGATGTCGGCTAATTCCTTTTGGAGATGGGCCTGAAGACGATCGTACATAATATTAATTGTTTTAAGTTGACACTTTTTTAACCTTAAAAGGTGATGCAAAGATATTACTTTTGTATTACAGATTCGTATATTTGCGGGACTTTCAGTTAACAAAAATAATAAAGAAACTAATTCAACAAACGAATGAAAAATATTCTGGTAATTGGCTCGGTGGGCCAGATCGGGTCGGAACTGACCCTGGAACTTCGGAAAAAATATGGCAACGGCAATGTTGTTGCCGGCTACAGATCGACCTTGCCCAAAGGCGAGTTGCTTGAATCGGGTCCTTCCGAAAGGGTAGATGCAACCGATATACAGCAGATAGCCGATGTTGTGAAGAAGTACAGGATAGACACCATCTTCAACCTGGCTGCCATCCTCTCTGCCGTTGGTGAGAGCAAACCCCTGACCGCCTGGAATATTGGCATTGGCGGGCTCATGAACTGCCTGGAAGTTGCCCGTGAATACGGTTGTGCCGTTTCAACACCCAGTTCCATTGGCGCTTTTGGCGGAGGCACCCCCTTGGACAACACGCCCCAGGACACCATCCAGCGGCCGCAGACCATGTACGGGGTTTCCAAAGTATCTGGAGAACTGCTGAGTGACTATTATCACAAACGTTTTGGCGTGGATACGCGTTCTGTTCGTTATCCCGGTATCATATCCAACGTTACCTTGCCTGGTGGCGGAACAACAGATTATGCCGTAGAGATCTATTACGAGGCCATCAAAAACAAAAAATTCACCTGTCCACTCAAAGCCGGAACTTTCCTGGACATGATGTACATGCCCGATGCCATCCGCGCTGCCATTGACCTTATGGAGGCCGATCCCACAAAGCTCAAACACCGGAACTCTTTCAATATCACAGCCATGAGTTTTGATCCCGAGATCATTTATGCCGAGATCAAAAAGCACATCACCGATTTCACCATGACCTACCAGGTGGACCCTGTGAAGCAAGCCATCGCCGATTCATGGCCCAACAAGATGGACGACAGCTGCGCCCGGGCAGAATGGGGATGGAAACCGGAATGGGACCTTCCTGCGATGACCCGCGATATGCTCAGGGTCATTGGAGAGAAACATGCAAAGGGACTGATCTAAACATCCACGGCACTCTTCACGTGCAATACCGGGTAAAGGAAGCTTTTTCTCCAAGCCGAGGCTTCCTTTACCCGGTATTGCAGTAACTACATAGGTGAACAGCTAATTGCAGGAGAGGTCGCTGCACCACAAAGAACGGAGAACCTCGGCATACCAATAAAATTCTCCGTTCTTTGTGGTGACAGTGACCTGTATGCGGAATAACAGGGGTAGGAGGAGTGGTCACTTCTCTGCAGTGGTGCCGGGAAAGATCTTATGCAGGGCATAGATCACGACCCCAAAGAGCAGCATGAAAACAAATATGCCCAGCATTCCCAGTCCCATAATTTTGAGTGAACTTACAAAAGTATTCATGACGATTTCATTCAAAATTTACAAAAAATAAGGAACAAGGGTGAGGATTAAACCGCCAGCGATAACTGATCCTATCTGTCCGGCCACATTGGCGCTGACAGCCGGCATGAGCAGGTAATTGCCCTTGTCCTCATCCTGGCCCATTTTATGGATAACCCTTGCAGACATGGGGAAAGCCGATATTCCGGCGGCTCCTACCATGGGATTGATTTTTAGTCTTTCAGGTAAAAACACGTTCAAAAGCTTGGCAAAGAGAACCCCTCCGGCCGTATCCATGATAAAGGCAACCAGCCCAAGCCCGATAATGAACAACGTATCCAGGTTAACAAAGGCCTCACCCGTCATGGTTGAGGATATGGTTATTCCCAGCAGAATGGTTACCAGGCTGGACAGTTCATTCTGAGCGGCCAGTGACAGCTTCTGCAGTACCCCGCACTCACGGATGAGGTTGCCAAACATCAGAAAGCCGATCAAGGCAATGGAGGAAGGAGCAATTATTCCCGCGATCAGGGTTATTATTATGGGGAAGAGAATGAGGGTGGTCCTGGAGACAGGATCCTGTTTCCCCTGCATTCTGATCAACCGTTCTCTCTTGGAAGTCAGTGCCTTGATAACAGGCGGCTGAATAATGGGGACCAGGGCCATATAGGAGTACGCCGCCACAGATATAGGCCCGAGCAGGTGCTCGGCAAATTTCGAGGCCACATAGATTGAGGTGGGACCGTCTGCCGCTCCGATGATTCCAATGGAGGCTGCTTCCTTCAGGTCAAATCCGATGAGGGAAGCCACTCCGATGGTGAAAAATATGCCGAATTGCGCCGCAGCACCAAACAACAACAAGAGCGGATTGCGGAACAGCGTGCTGAAATCGATCATGGCGCCAATGGCAATGAAGATCAGCAGAGGGAATACCTCGGTCTTTATCCCGGCCTGAAAAAAAACAGTCAAGGCACCGTCAGGCCCTATCGCAGATGAAAGCGGAAGGTTCACCAGAAGGGTGCCGAAACCCATGGGCAAGAGGAGGTTGGGTTCATACTTTTTGGCAATGGCCAGGTAGATCAATAGGGAGCCGATACCCAGCATAACCACCTGCTTCCATGTAATCAGGGCCAGGCTGCCGAAAAGTGACTGTATAAGATCTTGATTCATTGTGTTGTTTCAGTTGATGTGCAAATATAAGAAAAGAAAAGAGGTTGCAGCTTTCGTTTTTTTGTAAATTTGGTCAATGTGAAAATGACATCTGACTTGACCGGTATTCGCACTTTTTTGGCCTTGCCCCTGGAGCCCATACTTCCTGCACGGGAAAGAATGCAACAATTGCAAAAGCAGTTGCCATCGTACCGTATTAAATGGGTTAATTCCGGACAGTTCCATCTGACTTTGTTCTTTTTTGGTGAAATAGATGCTCAGATTATACCCTTATTGGCAGACAGGCTGCAAAGCGAAGTCACTAAAATTCCCTGTTTCACCTATTCATTAGGAGAGCCGGGAATTTTCAGTGACCGCAGCGGGCCCCGTGTTCTTTGGCTGGGCATCGAGGCGCCATCGGCGCTTTATGAATTGAAAAAGGCTATTGACCATGCCGTTGCGCCGCTTGGATTCAGATCCGACGATACTGCTTTCCATCCGCATATCACCTTGGGACGTTTCCTGCCCGGACAAAAAATGACACCGTCACTGTACGACATCCTTACGGAAACGAAATCACACCAGACGTCTCCGTTATATTCTGCAAAACACCTGATTCTGTTCAAAAGCGAACTCTTCCCTGCAGGGCCCCGTTATACACCGCTGGCCCGATTGGACATGGATTCCCAACCACCCAATTCCTGAATTAATTATGGAACTACTTGAAAATCTGCCCGCTGAATTTAAAAAAACCGCTATGGCCAAATAAAAAATGAATTTTGACGTACATATTTTTGGTGAAGGATTTCACCGCTTTGTCCAACAGGAAATGGACTGGTTTACCGTGCCGCTTGGTATTATTTTTCACGTACTGGCCTTCCTGGTTTTGCTGATGGTTTTCATTTACGGGAACCGCGCCAGAAAGGTTTTTACGGTTTACTTTGCCCTCAACTGGCTTTTTTTGTTCGGCTTTTGGGGTGTATACGGGTTTATTTACTGGGCACAGATAGGCCCGGTTTATCTGGCAACTTTTATTATGACCCCAATTCTGCTGGGCTTTATAGCGGCAGCATGGATAAAAGAATGTTTTAATCCGTCCATCGATCTGGATTTTAGGAAAGTTCCCGTAGGAAGATACATGATCCTGCTGATTGTATTATGGGGCTTCTGGTATCCCACGTATATTTATGGCGAAGGCTTTACCTTCAGCTGGCGGGATCTCTTATTATCCAATTTCGGACTGATGCCATGTCCCACTACAATGGTTGCACTGGGGATTTTCACTTTAAAATATCCCGCGGGGAACAGAAGGTTGTTCAAGCTCTTAACTGCTTTTGCCCTGGTAATTGGGCCTCCAACCGTTGCGGCCGGCTGGTACCCTGATATTCCCCTTATCATGATTGGTCTTTATGGATTAATCCTGATAATTTCTTATGACTTTATTCTGATGCCCCGCTCCAGATAAACTTCCATTCATTTCCCTCCTGGGTAAGGGTTTCCCAAAAGACCTTGCGGTTTATGATTTTGTCAGAGCCGGTCTCGTAGTAAGGGAATGACGTCATTCCGGAGGGCTCGCCGGCGATCTTTTCGCAGGCGAGTTTCATCTTTGGGAATTGGTCATACCTCGGGTCGGTAAAAACATTGAGCCCGATTTCAGAGGCATCGGTGTTATAAAGCACCACCCCTGTTTTTTCCATGACCCAGATTTCGAAAGGTTCGTCGCCAATAATGGGCACAACGTTTCTGGCTATCAGGTAAGCAGGTGAGAACAAACCGCTTACTCCCCCAAGTAACCGGTCTTCGGCCATGATGGGATGGCTGGACCACTGCCTGAAAACCTTCAACTACCGAAAACACATCGCTCAGGGCGGGCAGTTTGGTTTCAAAAGCCTTAATAATATGGGCCTGCTGGCTGATGTCGGAACCCTGGGAGGGATAATAGACAGCCGGCTCTACCAGCTGCAGGATGCCTTCCGGAGTTGTAAAAACGAATTCAGAGCCAAAGGAACATTCGTTGTAAAGGCGCTGCAACTCGGAACGGACCATCGCTGTATCTGCGCCCACCTGGGCAAGGCCGGTGGCTGCGGCATTTAGTGAGTTGCTAAGACTATCCAACGAAGCTGAAACAGCAGTTACAGCAGATGTCAGGGCAGGGGGGATATGGGCTTCTTTAACGTTACCACAGGCATTAGTTAGTACAATTAATGCCAGAAGAGCAAAAAATTGTTTGGTTTTCATGATGTTATCCGATGTGAGACATCATATTTTGACGTAGCAGTATTGTATTTTCGCAGGCTCAAAAATGATTCAGGCTATGATACTGTAAAAGAGGTGTGAGAGTCCCTCTCATACGTTACATTTTTCCGGGCTGTACAAAAGACCAGTGTGTATGTATGATTTTCCACTTATTGTTTAGATCTAGCCTGTATACCTCTGTGCAGTTCATTGTGAATACCATGCCATCCCTATGAGCCTCATAATTGTAAGTAAGGACAGCAACCCCAGGCGAGACTTGCACTACAGGATCGATCATTTTATAAAGATCGATTTTAATCTTTCCTCTTATGGTGTTATAATAATCTTCCAGCGCTTTTTTACCCTCTAGTTTGCTCTCAAAAGCAGGGTCGATATAAACAACATCTTCGGTAGACAATTCAAGAAATCCGTCGGGATTTCCATTATTCCAAAGTGCTAAAGCCTGTTCTTCAAGGGCAATGATTGTGGCTTTAATGTCCTCATTTTTTGAGGATGACGTGGCACATCCGTTCATTATTAGTAAAATTAGAATGAATAAAATCCGATGTTTCATCTTTATATTTTCAGGCATGTTTAATGGGGCAAAATTAATCTTTTTTGGATAAGCCGGGGCTTCCCCTTGATTTTGCTGCCTTCTCCGGTTGCTGACACCGCAAGGTAAGGGAAGCCTCGGCATAAGGAAAAAAGCTTCCCGTCCTTATGGTGGGTAGCGACCATTTGTCGAATTAAGGAAAAGGTTGAAGCCCCGGCTTGTAAAAAGCAGGTTCTTCTTCGTACGTCACATTTTGGCGTAGTGGACCTGTATTTTTGCGGGAAACCATACAGCAACAACAGTTAACATATACATTATGGAAAAGAAACACGAGGTACACAACCTGATCATTCTGGATGAAAGCGGCTCCATGAACAGTATTAAAAACCATGTTATCAGTGGTTTGAATGAAATAGTGCAAACCATCAAAGGAATAGAGAAAAAATTCCCGGAGCAGGAGCACTACATAACATTTCTGACCTTCAACGGATTTGGCATAAAACAACTACATTTTGCAGACAGGGCAAGAGAGGTGAAAAAAATCAACAGTCAGACGTACAATCCCGAAGCGGATACCCCGTTATACGATGCCATGGGATACGCCATCACCAAACTGAAACTGCACCTGATGAACAAAACAGATTATCATGTACTGGTAACCGTTTTCACTGATGGGGAAGAAAATGCATCGGAAGAATACCAGGCACAGGCCATCAAAAAGCTGGTCGAGGAATTGAAGCAGCAACACTGGACCTTCACCTACATCGGGACTGATCATGATGTACTCCATGCGGGCACGTCTATCTCCATAACCAACACGATCACTTTCAATAAAAATGAAGATGGCGTCAAAGACCTTTTCCTAAAAGAGAAAACAGCCCGGTACAACTACAGTCAAAGGATCCGTGACAAAGTGGAAACCGGGGAGGACTACTACAAGGAGCTTGAAGAGGAGCCCGATTAACAGGATAAGTACTATGTCACGTGCCTGAAGCTGTAATCGCAACCTACGGGTCGCTGTCACAACAAAGAACGGAAAGCCTTGGCATACAATAAAAAGCTCCATGTTCCTTATGGCGTTGCAGCCACCGTTTTTTAGGACACCGAGGTCCCACCTCTCTGCTTTTTATATACATTTGTGCGGTTTATTAAAGCGCGATCAACCGCCGCATAAAAACATATGAAAGAAACAAAGGCAGCCGGTCCCCTGTCGAAGCTATCGATGGCCGGTCTGCTTATCACACTGGGGATTGTATACGGAGACTTGGGAACCTCGCCGCTCTACACGCTCAGGGCCATGCTCAATGGGGCCGAAGTCATAGACAGGGATTTTATTCTGGGAGCCCTGTCCTGCATATTCTGGACACTCACGCTGCAAACCACTGTTAAGTATATTTTAATAACCTTAAAGGCCGATAACAAAGGGGAGGGGGGCATAATGGCCTTGTTCGCCCTGCTCAAGAAGCGAAAAAACTGGTTTTATATTGTGGCCATAGTGGGAGGCTGTGCCCTGCTGGCAGACGGGATCATCACTCCGGCCATTACCGTCACCTCGGCCATTGAAGGCCTCAGGATCCTGAAGCCAGGGATTCCCGTGGTGGCGGTGGTCTTTGTAATCCTGAGCGTTCTGTTTTTCATTCAGCAATTTGGCACGGCGTTCCTCGGCAAATCCTTTGGACCCCTCATGCTCTTCTGGTTCTCGATGATTGGTGTCCTGGGCCTGGTCCAGCTGGTCCGGGTCCCTGAAGTCCTTCTGGCCGTCAATCCCTACTACGCCATAAAACTGTTGTCTGCGTACCCCAACGGATTCCTGCTCCTTGGGGCCGTTTTTCTTTGTACTACCGGGGCCGAGGCTTTGTATTCGGACCTTGGTCATTGCGGGGTGCGTAATATCAGGATTTCCTGGATCTTTGTAAAGACAGCCCTGCTGCTGAATTATTTTGGACAGGGAGCCTGGATCATTACGCATGCCCGGGATATTACTCCGGAATTAAACCCATTTTACGCCATAATGCCCGAATGGTTTCTGATCCCGGGAATTCTTGTGGCAACGGCAGCGGCCATCATAGCCAGCCAGGCGCTAATAAGCGGATCGTTCACCATCATAAGCGAGGCCATATCCCTCAATTTCTTCCCCAAGGTACGCATAAGCTATCCATTGTCGCTAAAAGAACAGATGTTCATTCCGCTTGTCAATGCGATCCTTTACCTGGGCTGTTGTTTTGTGGTTTTCTATTTCAGGGAATCTTCCGGAATGGAAGCGGCTTACGGACTGGCCATTAACCTGGCTATGCTGGCAACCACAGTGCTCCTGATGTTCTACCTTAAAGACAAATTTCCCTTATATCTAAGGATTCTGTGCGGTGTGGTGTTTTTTGCGGTTGAACTCTCGTTCCTGTCTGCCAATCTCTTCAAGTTCAGCGATGGGGGCTGGATTACCATCATGTTTACCGGGTTTTTTGCCCTGGTAATGTATGTTTGGAACCGCGGGCGCCGGATAAAGAATAGCTTTATAACCTATGTGAAGATAAAGGATTACCTGCCTGTGATCAAATCCTTGTCCGGTGACGAGACCGTACCCATGTACGCCAGCAACCTGGTTTATATCACGCATGCCAACCGGGTAACAGATATTGAAAACAAGATCCTATATTCCATTCTCCGAAAGCAGCCTAAGCGGGCAGACACCTACTGGCTCCTTCATGTGGACATTGTGGACGAACCACACGTCAGGGAATACGAGGTTACTGAACTGATTCCCGGAGTATTGATACGTATTGACCTTCGCATGGGATACAAGGTGCCGGTCAAAGCCAGCCTGTATTTTCACAACATTGTCTTTGATCTTATGGCTGAGCACAAGATTGACCTGATAAGCTCCTATCCTTCCCTCAGGCGGCATAATGTACTAAGTGATTTCCGCTACGTGGTCATAGACCGTGTGCCTAACAAGGACTATGAATTTTCCCACAATCAGAAACTGATCATGAATCTGTACTTCCGCATAAGCAAGATTGGCATGTCAGATGTGCGTTACCTGGGCCTGGATGTCACTAACGTGAATGTCGAGATGGTTCCCCTGCTGGCCCGCTCAGAAATCATCTACAATGAAAAACAGCCACCTATGCGCACCAAGGAGTCCAAAAGAATCCACACCGCCGACACCTCGTTCACCCGCGTCCGGCACGATAATTAGTTTTCTTACAATCCCTTCTTGCGACAGGATGGATAAAAGCCAAGGCTTTGTTCATTGATATTCCAGAGGCAACCTCCTTGCCCGGGTCGCCTGCTCATAAGCGTATCCGATTTTCAGGAGCTTGTGTTCTTCAAAGGACCTGGCAATAAAGGTGAGGCCCGTGGGACCCCACTTCTCTGTATAGCCCATGGGTACGATCAGGCACGGGAAATTGGCTGCTGCCGCATAGGCGGCCTCCAGGTTGTCTACAGACAAAATGACATCCAGCCGGTAAGCGTCCATGGGGGTTTCAAAATAGCGCTTTCCCTCCTGCTGTAGTCTTTCCCTTAACTGCCCCAATGCTTCCGGTGTAATCTCAAGCGCGGCCATTTCTTCAAAGATTGCCTGCCCGTAAGGGATCCTTACCAATGAGTCCAGGCTGTTATATGCGACGATTTCTCCTATGGTGCGGATAGTCAGGTAGTCAGGAGCGTATTGTTCCAGGTAGGCAGGCAGGTCAATTTTCATATCTCCGCTCAACAACGTGCCAAACCCGCTGAGGTCAATTTCAATGGGTTCAAATTCAATGGCAATGCCCCCGAGCGAAGTGAGGATTTCGGCCTGCTCCTTATAAAGCGGATTTTCCAGCAATTTTTTATTTACCCCAAACCGAATCCCTTCCGGAAACCCCGTTTCCCGTTCCGATGTCAGCCCTTTATCCCCTTCCTGTGGACTTTCTTCGCTTAAAATCGCCGGATCCAGGCTCTTTAGGAGCCCTGCAGACCAATCATTTTTCATAAGGCTGTCGCCAGCCATTGCCGAGATGAGGATGGCGTTGTCAACGACTGTGCCCGCCATGGGCCCGGGAGTGTCCAATGTGCCGGCAAGTGGAACGATCCCACTCCGGTCCAGCAGGCCCACCGTGGGTTTAAGCCCCACAACGGAACTCTTTCCCGAGGGAGAAAGAATTGAGCCCGAGGTTTCCGTTCCAATGCAGGCAGCAGCATATCCGGCCGCTATAGCAACGCCGCTGCCGGAACTGGAACCGCCGGTATCAAAAATCCTGCGTCCGTAGGCACTGAGCGTTTGGCCACCGACGGCGCTGAATCCATTAGGACCTCCGTTAAACAGGTAATTGGCCCATTCGCTCAGGTTTGTCTTGCCCAGGATGATACCCCCGCATTTTTTGATATTTGCAATGATGGCGGCATCTTTCGTAAAGTTGTCTTTCAACACATGTGCCCCGGCCGAGGTGGGCATCCCCTCAACCCCGATGTTGTCCTTAACCAGGATAGGCATCCCAAAGATCAGATGCAGGGCAGGGGCCTCTTGTCCCTCAATCCCTTTATTACGGGTAAGGAATTTGCGCAGAGCCTTGTCTTTGGCACGGGCCTCCTTCACCGCGTCGGGATTTATGGCAACAATGGCGTTCAGCATCTTGCCCCGGTCGTTCTCGAACTTCACGATCCTGTATAGGTACCATTGTGTGAGTTGCTCATACGTAAGCTCACCTGCGCGGATATGCGACTGAAGGGTAGGAATGTCCTGCCCCAAGATCAATGGTTTCAGCCTCTCATAGGCTTCTTCAGTAAAGTTTTTGAGCTGGGGTTCCACTACTTTCCACAATTCATTTTTATCCAGCACCTGGGACTGGATAAGCCTGAAGCGCATTCTCACAGATTCATGATCTGCATTGGCGGCTATTTCTTCTGCCTCGTCATAGGGTATCCATTCCTGGATCACTGTCCGGGACCTTTGATTGCATGCGGCAAGGACTAAGAGCATAAGCAAAGGGATATGAAAAGTTCTCATGAGGTTTTTTTAGTTAATTTTCTTTCGTTATGACAATCATATAAATATAACAGACCAACCATACCAATCGCACGCAATGCGGCATATAATACCTTATACAAAACAGGTCCGTCATTAAAGAATAAATCAGAAGTAAGGAATCCGGAATAAAAAACCAAAAATACAAAGTGATACCTTATTTTTTTCATGACAGATAAGTATTTGAAAATAAAGGATTCCCAAATATAAAGAAAACATATCAAAGTTCATAATAACCTGTAGTTGAGCCAGAGCCGAAGCCACCAGAAGGTAAGGGAAGCCTCGGCATAAAGAAAAGGTTTCCCGGCCTTGTGGTGGTGGCAGCGACCGCTGGCGGAAAACGCCAGCATAACCTGCCTACCAGGGAGGAAAATACTGAAAACGGTTGTTTTTCTACCGAATTCAAACTCAAACCGACCGAATTCAAAGTCATATGAACAAATCTCAATATGAATCCTTATATTTATATGCGCAAAAAACCGGACAACGTGAACCTGACCTGCCCCTATGACCTTAACCTGACAAGACAACGCTAAAGTAACCGGACAATGAGAAAATAGCCGGGCAACCCGGTGTAACCGGGAACCCGGTTTTCCAAAAGATGTTCACTCGGGAGAACATCAGGAATAACCGAAAATGCGGTTTTAGGCGCACTAGATATGACATCATGGTAAATGTATTTATAGGAAGTATCATCAGGCAAAAAGTCCGTGAACGAAAGCTCACGGTCTCTGAATTTGCCAGGAGCATTAACCGTTCCAGAACTACCGTGTATGATATTTTCAGAAGAAAAAGTATTGATGTTGACCTGTTGCTGACCATATCCCAGGCATTGGATTATGATTTTATAGGAGAGATCTACCTTACCAAAAGAGATAATATAGCAAAAAAATGCTTTCTGGCCATAGAAATTGACCCTTCTGAATTGCCTTGTGATTCAAAAGAAATAGCAGAAAGAGATAAGCTTGAAGTCAGAGTACTGTTGAAAGAAAAGCTCAAGTCAATAATTATAAAGGAAAAAGAAAGAGAGCAAAAAAGAGCTAACTGCGAGTAAATCCGGACATTTGTGTCTAATAATCCGACGCTACAGAGTCTTGTTTTATTTCCGGATTTTTCCCAATTTTAGAAGTTCATATTTTTGAGAAAAGCAACCGCACAATGATGCGGGTGTTTTATAGTTATTTATACGTGTGCCTATAAGTAACCTATAATATGAAACCACCAATTGTTCCGGAAAAGTACTCCCTGATGAGAAAAACTCTTTTTTTTACTATCTGTATTTTATTGTCACTTGTTAAGGGGTCAATACAAATGTATGCCCAACAGCAGCTTGTCATAGATTCTCTGCTCCGGATAGTTGAAAGTACACCTTCAGATTCTGTCAGAATCTGCAACCTGGGTGAAGTAGCCTGGTTATACTATAATGTAAAACCGGCAATGGCCCTGGAATATGCTCATCAGGGATTGAAACTGTCTGAAAAAACCGGTATCAATCAGGGTCTTAGCGTGATTTTGAATACCTTAGGTGCGGCCCACACTACTATGGGTAATTTTGATTCGGCGCTTGTTTATTACGAAAGAAGTCTGGACTTTGCAGAAAAAATGAAAGACACCTTAAAAATTGCCGCTGTCAAAGACAACATATCCAGTATTTATCTGTACAAAAGAAACTACAGTACAGCGCTCAAACTAAGAGAAGAATCCAATAAGATCTACAAAAAAGCAGAAAAAACTTTGTTGCTTGCCCATGGCTATGTTTGGATTGGTAATATTTATTTATCCCAGGATAAATTTGATACGGCATTACAATATTATCTGGAGGCAAAAAGAATTTTTGAAAAGGAAAATGATCTTGGAGAGGCTTATGCATTAATAAACATAGGAACGGTATACAGGAGAATGAAACATTATGAGCAGGCAATTGATAATTTAGAGAGGTCGAAAGAGTTATTCAAAGAGGCAGGAGATTTAAATAATGTGGGCACCTCGTTATATAGGATTTCCACTATTTATTTTGATATAAAAGACAGGGAAAAGTACCTTGAAACATTATTTGAGGCGGAGGAGGTATTAACAAGTGTGGGGAATGAATATTTTTTAAGTTTAATTTATTCCCGTTTATCGGATGAGTATAAACTTATTGAAGATTATGAGAGAGCCCTGTTCTATTTGAATAAAACACTTGTCTATGGAGAAAAGTCAGGAGCTCAGGATGTGACTACAATTGCACGGCACGGCATAGCAACTATTTATTATGCCAAGCAAGAATATACCACAGCCCTGGATTATCTCAGAAAAGCTGAACAAACTGCAGTAAATCTGAAAGTTCATCTTCCACAAATTTATCTTGACTATGTTCGTGTATACAGCAGACTGAACGAACCTGACAGTGTGGAAAAATATGTTTATGCTTACAGTTCTCTGACTGATTCACTGTTTAGCGACAAAACCATTCAGGCGGTTGCTGATATCCAGGCAAAATATGATTCAGAGAAAAAAGAAAAGGAGATTGCCATTCTGAACCTGGAAAATGAAAGCATTGAGCATGAGCTTGAACAGCTTAACCAGAAAAACCAGATAAACCAATTAAATTACAGGCAGTCACTGATAGAAAATGAAAACTACAGACAAAGCCTGCTGCTAGCAGAAACAGAAAGAGAAAATCAACGAAGTGAGATTGAAGTTATGACCCTGAATGAAGAAATACACAAACAGTCAATGGAGCATGAAAAGAGAACCAAGCAATTGATGACATTGGGTTTTGTCATTGTTTTTCTTGCCCTGATTGTTACTACAATATTTATATTCCTCTGGTACACTAATAAAAAGAAAAAAGAGAAAGCCCTTTTGCAACAGAGGGCTGCCGAGTTAAGCAAGCAGCTTATGGAAATCAATATGAAGGCGCTCAACTTCCAGCTGAATCCCCACTTCATTTTCAATTGCGTGCAAACGGTGGAATTCCTGCTCAAAGAGTCAAAAACAGAAGAATCCATGGAAAGTCTGAGAAAGTTTTCCAACCTGACCCGGCTCATGCTGGAAAGCATGTCCAAAAAGGAAATACCCCTGGAGCAGGAACTGGAAATAATCCGGTTTTATATGGATTTGGAAAAAACACGCTACATCAACTCCTTCTCCTATTCCATAGAAGTGGATAGAGACCTTGATACGGAAGCCACCATGGTTCCCCCGTTGATTTTACAACCCTTTGTCGAGAATTCTATAAAACACGGCTTTGCTGGTAAGGAGAAGGGAAATGAAATAAAAATATCCATACGACCCATACAGAATAATCTTTTGTGCGAAATCACCGATAACGGATTGGGATTCTCGGCTACCCAACAGGCAAAGACACCGGTATCGGGTTATAAAAAAGAATCCCTGGGCCTGAAATTGACCCGGGAGCGGCTACAGGTGATCAACAAGATGAAAAATGCAAGTTCTTCTTTCACCATAGAGGATATACTGACAGAAGACAACAAAACCAAAGGCACCAGGGTTTCCTTATATTTACCTAATACATCAGCGGCATGATAAAAACGATTATTGTAGAAGATGACGTAATGCACGCCAGGTCTCTGACCGAGATGATTGAGGAACATTTTAAAAACATCCGGATCTTGTCTGTGTGCAATAATTTACCCGATGCGGTACAAAAGATTCAGGAACTGAAGCCGGACCTGGTTTTTCTTGACGTGGAGCTGGGCCCGTACAACGGATTTGATTTGCTGGCCATGTTCAACCGCAGGGATTTTGAGGTTATCTTTACCACTGCCTATCAGAAATATGCGGTCATGGCCCTTAAGATGTCTGCGCTCGATTACATTGAAAAACCCGTGCAAATTGACCAGTTAAGAGAGGCTCTGTCCCGCTATAAGTCCAGGTCGGGAGAAAAAAAGATGCAAAATCTTCTGCGCAATTTTCAAGCGAGCCAGGAGGAACAAAAGATTGCCCTCTTTGACCAGGGCAGTTTCCTTTTTATCATGGTAAAGGATATCATATGGCTAAGTTCAGAAAATGCATACACGAAGATACGTTTCCGGGATGGTGATGCAGTAAACAAAGTGCTCATGTCCAAGAGTATAGCATATTATCAGGATATGCTGGAGGGGAAAGGACTTTTTTTCCGGGTACATAACCAGCACCTGGTCAACATCAGATTCATCAAGCGCCTGGTGCTAGACAGCACCTGTGACATAATCATGGACGATAACGAACGGTCTGTTGTGCCGGTGGCACGTTCCCGCCGGGAACAGTTTATCGACTATCTGCACGATAACGGCGTCATGTTCTGAAATCCGTGCCTCAGTCCTTATTGGCAGCCCAGGGGTGGTAAGCCGCATCCCTTAGCTGGCGGACATTTTTGAAAGGTTTGGGCGGATTAAGGTACCTGGCCAGGAACTTATAGATATCCAGGCGGATGGCCGAGGCTTGTGGTGTGTCCATCCGGTCAAAGGAGTGCCCTCCGGGGTGGTTTTCAAAAATCTTGTATTCAAAGGATTTTCCGTGGGCCTTCAGTGCATTGATCAAATGTTCTACCTCCAGGGAGTTTACGTCCTCGTCGTTGGTGTTGGTGTGGATGAGCAACGGTGTCTGTAATCTGGCAGCCTGCCATACAGGGGAGCGGCGGCGGTATTCGGCAACATCTTCCTCGGGTGTTTTCCCAATGTGGTATGGGGCCGAGAATAAAGCCATATAGCCAGGCTTTTTGTAACCAAGGCGGGCTATCAGATCGCTGACGGGAACTCCTGCGAATCCGGCTTTGTAATCTTTGGGATGCTCAAAAAGATTCATCAGGGTGATCATCCCACCATGGCTCCAGCCCATGATGCCAACGCGAGAGGGGTCGACAATGTCATAATTTTCAACCATATAATTACGTCCGTACCATACGTCTTCGTTTTCCAGCCCTCCATAGTCTATGTCTTCATACAAGGTTTGTCCATAACCGGTACTGCCCCTGTACTCGGTTGCAATGATAATATATCCCTGGGCAATCAATTCCCGGACAATATGGGTATGGTAGGTGGTAAAATCTGCATGCACCCCGCCGTGTGGCAGGACAATGAGCGGGTATTTCCCGGAAGGATCAATATCCCTTGGGACAAAGACATAGGACCAGATCTTGAGCGGATTACCCGCACCCTGTCCCGCAGGGTTGTCTTCTTTCCAACGCGGTACCGTAGGAATGTACACTTTGTCTATGTAAGCCACATCGCCAACTTTGTAGTACCACATAAGGTCGTCAATCTGTTTTGACAGGCCAAGTGACTGGTGGTCCACTTCCTGCGCGGACAAAAACCACGCAGGAAGCAGCATCAGCACTAAAAATATCCAGTGTTTTTTCATGGTTACATTTTTCTGTCTGGGGGTGTTCCGGGCAGCGGCTCAAAGGATTTGAGTTCCTCCAGGAGGACTTCAATGGCTTTGTTCAGCTGTGCGTCGTTCCCCAGGTAATCTTCAAAAGGATTGATATCTACTTCAATATCGGGCTCCACCCCGTGTCCTTCTATGATCCACTCCCCGTCTGTTGAATACGAAGTGAAGAAAGGTGTGCGCACATCCTGCCCGTCCAGGTAGGGCTTGGATCCCGAGATGCCCACGATGCCTCCCCATGTCCTGGTCCCTATGAGTTTTCCAAGGCCCATCTTCCTGAAACCATATGGGAAAAGATCTCCGTCTGACATGGAATATTTATCTATCAGGCATACTTTGGGGCCGGAATGGCTTTCATTGGGAACCGGCAGGTTCACCCCGTGACGGTACATGCTCATTCGGTAGGCTTCGCGTGCAAGGCGCTCTAGGATCATGGGGGACACATTTCCACCTCCGTTCATGCGGTCATCAATGATGAGTGCCTTTTTGTCCAGCTGGGTGTAAAATAATTTGGTGAACATATCGAGTCCAGCTATACCCATGTCGGGAATGTGGATGTACCCGATCTGACCGTTGCTCGCCCTGTTGACCTTATTGATGTTTTCCTGTACCCATTCGTAATACATCAAAGAGGCTTCATCGGCAATGGGCCTGACATAAACAGTGCGTGCCCCTGTTCTGGAAGGTGAGCTGTTCACTGTCAGGGCAACTGTTTTGTCCACCTTCCCTATGAGGGCTTCATAGATCACTTTCATGGAAGAGCAGTCCACCCCGTCAACTTCCATGATATAATCTCCTTGGGCAATGTCCACCCCGCCTTCACGGAAGGGGGAACGAAGTGATTTGTCCCAGTTTTCTCCTTCATAGATCCTGATGACACGAAATGCCCCGGAAGCATCTTTCCCGAACCGGGCACCCAGCAAGCCCACCTTCACCCGTTCCGGTGCAGGTGTGTCCGAAGGCGAGGTTACGTAACAGTGGCCCACGTTCAATTCAGAGATCATTTCCCCGATCAAGTAAGTCAGGTCGTGGCGATGTTTCACGTATGGCAGAAGGACCTCGTATTTTTCACGAATTCCTTCCCAGTCCCTTCCGTGCATGGTGGGCAGGTAAAAATGGTCCCGGTAAACCCGCCAGGTTTCGTTGAATATTTGGTTCCACTCTGCAGGATAATCTGTAAAAACACGGACATCTTGCAGCATGACTTTTTTATCCTTCTTCCAGGAGGGAGCTCCTATGATGAAAAGATCCTCCCCGTCCCGGAGCAGCATTTTTTTGCCTTTCGGAGCGTAGGCCAGCGGCATTCCTGTGACAACCGGGCTTTCTTTCAGATCGCTGAGCGAAATTTTCTTGATGTCTCTTCTTGTGGAGAAATAGAGGTCCCCGTCCACTGCCGCCAGCAGCCAGTACATCCCCGGGTCCAGGGGCAGGGCCGAGGCTCTTTCCACAATACCGTCCAGGTCTACGGTAACGTTGACTTGTTTTTCGGCAGCGGGTTCGGCTTTGTCGTTTTTACGACCTTTTGGCGCGGCAGGAGGAGCAGGAGGCGTATCGCTCTTTTCCGAGGGTTTGTATTCCACGGCTTTCAGGGCGGTGGGATCGGGGGTGCCTTTGGCCAGCGGGAGCACAAATACATAAGAAGACACATTATAGGATGCATTCCATTCTACCCGGGAGTAACTGGCACTGAAGTCACGCGCCGATGTGAAGAACAGGTATTTGCCGTCATCGGAGAACACACCGGACTGGGCATCATACCAGGGGCTGGTTACCGGGTAGGAGATATTGTCATCCACACTGTACAGGTATACCACGTCCATACGGTTTTCTGCCTGTGTAGAGTATGTGATCCACTTGCCATCGGGGGAAATATCATAACTGCGGATGGCGCTGTAGGGAGTCTGCAACACGCAGCGGGCAGTGCCCGTAGCGGGAACGGCATGCCATAATTCCCTTTTTTCCGTAGTGAAGTACAATCCCCGGGAGTCGGGAGTCCAGTCAAGATTATCCGGGTAACCATCAGTGAAAGACGTGATTTGTCGGGCAGCCGAGGGATTGTCATAAGGCATTACATACAGCTGGTATTCTCCCGTCTGGTCAGAAAACCAGGCAATCTGGCTGCCATCCGGGGACCACATGGCCTCACGTTCGTGTATGCCGGGGGTACGCGTCATGTTGTAGGTGGCCCCTTCGGTTCCGGGAACGGAAAACACATCGCCCCGGGAAGTGACGAGCACCCGTTCGCCATTGGGTGACAGGGAGTAATTGGCAGCCTGGGCCGATACATCCATCAGCCGTGTTCTGGCATGGAGGTTTTCTTCATGCAGGGTGATCTCAACCTTATTGAGTTCCCTGTTTCTTGTATTGAACGAATAGATGTACCCACCGTTTTCAAAGACTATGTATTCCCCCCAGGCTGACGGGAATTTTATGTCGTACGTATCGAAACGGGTCATTTTTTCAGTCTTTTTTGTGCCCGTGTCGTACCGGAAAAGGTTCATGATCGAGTCGCGGTCAGAGATAAAATATATATCTGTGCCAATCCACATGGGAAAGATATCCTGGGCGTTGTCACCTTCGCCGGCCGTGATGTTTTCCAGCTGTGTAGTTCCCAGCTTGTTCACCCAGATGTCATCTGCCTGTCCTCCTTTGTAATACTTCCAGGTCCTGAACTCCCGGAACATGCGGTTCAGGGCCAGGTACTGACCATCTGGGGAATAAGAACAGAATCCGCCCTCGGAGGTTGGGATCTGGCTTAGTTCACCGCCTACGGCAGGAACCGTGAACAGGTGGGCGCGCATGCCGGAAAAGCTATACCAACGGGAACGAAACACCACGTTTTTTCCATCCGTGGTCCATCCCATGACAATGTTGTTGGGACCCATGCGGTCTCCTATATTGTCCCTGTCCAGGGTTGCCGTGTAGGTCAGACGTTTTGGTTCGCCTCCTTCTGCAGGAATGGTATAGACTTCCGTGTTTCCGTCGTATTGTGCGGTAAAGGCAATGGTACGGCCATCGGGTGAAAATTTGGGAAAAACTTCATATCCATTGTGTGATGTGATTCTTGAGGCATTTCCCCCTTCAAGCGGCACAGTATAAAGGTCTCCTGCATAAGAGAATGCTATGAGCCCGTTGCCTGTGGCAGGGAATCGGAGCAGGCGTCCTTCCGGGTCCCGAGCAGCAAGGGATGTCAGGGTAGTGAACAGTAATGCGGTTATAATAAGTCTACATTTCATAATATGTATTAATTAAAAAGTGTCTGTCCGTAAAGTTATAAAAGTTGTTTAAAGAGGCATAAATCTTTGTATATTTATTTGAATTTTAATAACACCATTATGTCAAAATTTCTTAAAGAATTCAAAGCATTTGCCGTCCGGGGCAATGTGGTGGATATGGCGGTAGGTATCATTATTGGTGCGGCTTTCGGGAAAATCGTATCTTCCCTGGTCTCGGATTTGCTCATGCCCCTGGTCGGGGCCCTTGTCGGAGGAGTTAATTTTACCGACTGGAAGTGGACAATAGTGGGGGAACGTGCCAGCATCCTGGATCCTAATGTCATGCTGCCTGCTGTAACCCTGAATTACGGGAACTTCATACAGGTGCTCATTGATTTCATCATCATTGCTTTCTGCGTGTTCCTGCTCATCAAGGGGCTAAACAAACTGACCTCGGCGAAAAAGAAAGAAGAAGCACCGGGAGCACCGGCTCCAGAGCCCGAACCCACCCGCGAAGAAGTCCTTTTGACAGAGATTCGCGACCTGCTTAAAAAGAAATAAGGTCGCTACATGTTGGTGAACCAACGGGCAATCTGCTCTGCATGCGTGCGGGAGACAGGTATATCCGGTATTTTTGGTGTGCCCAGGTCCAAAACGATTCCATTGGAAGTTCGTCTGGCAACCTTTACCTGGTCCAGGTTGACCAGGTAGGAACGGTGACAGCGCACGATCCTGGTTTGGGAAAAACGCAATTCCATTTCTTTAAGTGTATTCCTAACCAGGTAATTGCTGACTCCTGATTTTGACAAATACCAGACAGACACGTAATTATCGGCTGATTCAAGGTACAGCAGGGAGTCTTTTTTTATGGAAAGCTGCAACACACCCTTTTCATCCCGGAAATTGATGATCTCCGTTCTGGCAGGCACTCCTTCTTCCTGTCCCTTTACCTCGAGCTCCTTCAGGCGCATGGATTTCTCCCGCCAGGAAAGGAACAACAGGGATATGATGTAGGGAAGCAACAGGATCAGGCTGGTCTTGATTATAGAAGAACGGTAAACTTCGGTGAAATCTCGCGTTTCGTCCAGGGTATAGGAGTAAAGGGTGTAGAAGAGTGACATGAAAAAGATCTCGGCAATGACCCATATGAGATATTCCCAATAGGTGAGCGTTCTCTTTTTTGTATAATAATACATAATAATCCGGCTGATCACCACCACCAGGACACCGGTCAGGATAATGAGACTGGAATACAGGAAATATTCAAATTGTGTTATGGGATACCACTGAGGGGATTCGAAGGGTTTGTATATGTTGATGAACAACAGAGCAAAGAGGGCAGTAAAGGCCACCACGAGGGTAAGGTTTGACCTTTTATAGATAAACGGCGGGATTTTTCTTCGCATGAAGCTCATGTTGCAAAGTTAAAATTTTTTACCCCGGAAAAGGTGCGCTTCGCCCCAGGGGCAATCTGTTTATCCCACATTCCCGTCATCCATCCCATTTATTTGCTTTATGGAGCTTTATGGTTTTGTTTTGAACCATGGAACGAACAAAGCTTTTGGACTCATGCTTCTCTTTTGAGCGGGAGGTGACACTGCCGGGCAAGCCTGTGGTTACCCTTCCCTTTGAATTTACCCGGGAACTGGGACGGGAAGAAGTCTCACAACTGCAGAAAAGCATACAGAGTGCCCCGTTTTGCCCGGCTGCCGATTCCACCATAGGTGAGAATCAGCAATTCAAATATGTTATTTTTGCCCCGGCCGGCGCTGACCGTTTTGACAGGGCAATTATCCTGCTTCACGGATTGAATGAAAGGTCATGGAATAAATACCTAACCTGGGCAGAAGACCTGGTCATGACCTGCGGGGTCCCGGTCGTGTTGTTTCCTATTGCATTTCATATGAACAGAACGCCTGCTGCCTGGGTTACACCGCGTGGACTTGTGCCTTGGCTGAACCGGAGAAAACAGGAAATCAAAAATTTGTGCAATGCATCTTTTTTCAACCTAGCCCTGAGTTCGCGCCTGTCTGTGAGCCCACTCAGGTTTTACAGCTCGGGCCTGGAATCTGCCTTCAACCTGATCCAGCTTATTAACGACATGAAACAGGGCAGGCACCCGCTATTCACAGAATCGGTCCGGACAGATTTTTTTGCTTATTCCATTGGGGCACTCCTTGCCCAGGTGGTACTGATGGCCGATCCTTATGAAAACCTGCCGGACTCCAGGCTTTTCACATTTTGCGGGGGATCTGTCTTTGAAAGGATGAACGGGAATTCCCGCGATATCATGGACCAGGAAGCTTACCAGAAGATCAGGGAATACTACCTGGGCGAATTTCACAATTTTCAGCAGGGGCAGGATGGCCGCCAGGCCGGTGTTTCTGACAAACTTACCAATGCTTTCCGGTTGATGATACGTTCGGCCGATCCGGAAGACGGTCGCCGGATGTTCTTTGCCGGGGCAAAAGACAGGATCCTGATGATATCCCTGCGGCAGGACACTGTGATTCCCACGGTGGGTTTGCACGAGGCCACAGGGCAGGAGCTGGCCGGATATATGACCCGGGAATTGGATTTTCCTTATGAATACACCCATCAGTCGCCTTTTCCGGAAAACGGCAAAATCCACGAAACGGAGCTTATTACTTCTTTCCGGTCAGTTTTTGACCGGGCTGCAGGGTTTCTGGCCTGAACCCGGCTAGAGTCTGATAGCGAATTTTTTGAGCCTTGTGTCGAGCATATCCGCGGGAATGATCTGTTTAATGGTGTTGGCAACGGCATTCAACAACCTCTCACGGTAAAAATCTTTGTACACGGCAATGGAAATTTCACGTACCGGGGGCGGGTTGTTTACCGGGCGTACATGGGTGGACTGTATTTCATCCAGCATGGGCAGATGCAATTGCGGAATGAGGGTGTAACCGCCATTGGTGTCTATGATCCTGACCAGGTTATCTATACTTCCTGCTTCGTACACCTGCTTGTCTGCCGGGGTGTTATCCGTACAAAAATTGAATACCTGGTTGCGCAGGCAATGACCTTCCTGCAGAACCCACAAATGTTGCAGGGGCAGTTCAGTGGCCGAGAGTTCCTTTTTAGGGTAATTGGGATCGGAAGGAGCAATGTAGGCCAGGAATTTTTCATAATAAAGCGGAATTTCCAACAGGTCCGGATCAAGGAGAGGAGTGGCCAAAAGGCCCATGTCAATTTTTGCCTCTTTCAGATCACGGATGATTTCATCGGTCCGCATTTCCAGGATACTGACCCGGGTCAGGGGAAAATCCTTTTTGAACAAACCTATGAATTGAGGAACAATATAGGGAGCCACTGTTGGAATGACACCCAGGCTGAAACGGGTATCCAGGCTTTCTTTCCCGGCCTGTACCAGCTCCTGCACCTGCATGGCCTGTTTTAATACCAGTCGCGCCTGGTGAAGGATCTCTTCTCCCATGGGTGTTGGCTCTACGGGGTGTTTGGAACGGTCAAATATCCTGACATCCAGTTCTTCTTCAAGACGGGAAATCATGGCGCTCAGGGTGGGCTGGGAAATGCCACATTCACCGGCAGCTTTGACAAAATGCCTGTGACGGTCCAGGGCGACAATGTACTGGAGTTGTTGTAACGTCATAAAGCAAAGATATAGAAATTATCTATAATTATATAAATAAAATCTGTTTGATTAATATTATTGACCGCCTTACCTTTGCTTCAGTAAACAGAAATAAAAACAATAAATAACTCAAAAAACCATGGAAAACGTTAACAGTTCAACAAAATCATATCCTATCCCCAGAATCGGGGAACCTGCACCACAGTTCAAAGCCATTACAACGCAGGGAGACATTAACTTCCCGTCTGACTACAAAGGAAAATGGGTAATCCTGTTCAGCCACCCTGCAGACTTCACACCTGTATGTACGTCTGAGTTCATGACCTTTGCCTCCATGGAGGAAGAATTCAAAGCATTGAATACAGAACTGGTAGGATTATCCGTGGACGGCTTGTACAGCCACATTGCCTGGCTACGGACCATCAAGGAGAAAATCCAGTACAAGGGAATGAAGAACATTGAAGTGAAGTTCCCGCTCATTGAAGACATCACCATGGAGGTGGCCAACCTTTATGGCATGGTTCAACCGGGAGAGAGCAACACCAAAGCCGTTCGTGCCGTTTTCTTCATCGATCCCAAAGGCATTATTCGCACCATCATTTATTATCCTTTATCCCTTGGCCGTAATTTTGATGAGATCAAACGTGTACTCATAGGACTTCAGACGGTCGATGAGTTCAAAGTTGCCCTGCCCGCTGACTGGCGCCCGGGGGATGATGTAATTGTTCCCACAGCCGGCAGCTGCGGTCAGGCAAAAGACCGCCTGGAGATCCCCGAAGAGGGAGTAACATGTTATGATTGGTTCTTTTGCACAAAAAAGCTGGAGAAAGAAAAAATCGAGAAAGCTTAAAATCATCCGGGTAAACCCGGTTTACCGCGCAACGCCTTCTTTGCTATTTGTCAAAGTGCTGTTTTACAGCTTGATGAATTCTGCTAAAATGTCTGTTGCGCAGCAAACCGGGTTTACCCCAATCCCACACACTTTTCTTCTCCTCCGGAAAGTGCCGGGAGAATATCCCCTATCAAAATTTTAAACGGAGTAATCACATCGTACAGATCTATGCGATCACCGCTCATTTTGTATATCACAACACATAGTCCGGAATCCGCGATGTAGATATCGTCCTGGAAACTATTCAGACAATGCCATAAACAAATGGCATGGTTTGCCCGGACATCCATCCTTTCCGAGAGAGGGATTTTTGTCTTCACCGCCTGCTCAATAATTCGGCGCCCGGCACTTTCTTTGATATCCAGTTTCCTGAATTTATCAAAGGCTTCACCGGAGCACTTCGTCTTTATGGAATAAAGTGTGTCGTTGGTCAACCGAAAAGAAAACCTGGGATAGAAATCCATAACCGTTTCGTTTGGAAATAAAATAATCATGTAATTGTGCGGTTCGTATTCCTCAATTACCGTATGCATTAACCGGCCGGCCAGTCCCGACATTCTGCATTCGGGGCAGGTCATTACCGTCCCAATCTGAATGGCATTAATGTCTTTCCCGTCTATGATCAACTGCATCTTTGTGGCAGAAACATTGGAAATAACACGGCCGTTTTCCACAAAAGAATGACAAACATAAGAATGGTCATAAAAACCGTATTGATACCAAGTCTCGAAATCTATTCCGAAAGTTTGCTTCGCCAACAGGTTAAAACTTTCCCTGAGATGGTGATTCTCTTTGTAATCAGAGATATAATTAATCATTTAAGTTTCGCAAGCTTCTAAGCAGCAGCTTTTAGTTTATAAAAATCGACAAAATGATCTGATTTTTTCAAAGTTTTGTACCCAAATATCGTAAATAGTTGAAGATAAACTGAAAAACGCTTGTATGTATCAATATTAATAGGTACATATATACCCATTAATAGAGACATTATGGGAAAAGGCAGACCTTTCAGCGCATCCACGCAGTTTAAGATGATCATTCATACGAACGGGAATCACCGATATGCATCCACCAAACCCTACACCATAGGCGAGGATGGGATTAAGCGTTACACCTATAAACACTGGGGTACGCTTGATGAACAAAACCGCTTCATTCCCGGCATGGCTTACATGTATGCATCCATAGAAGAGCGCGAACAGCTCATTTTCCCCAAGGATTGGGATTTGAGCCAGATAGAGACCATTTCCGGGACTAAACGTCGTGGTCGCATTGTATACGAAGCCGAAGATGTTGACAGACAGTTTGGCCCAACATGGCTGCTCAACCAGGTGGCAGTCAAGACAGGTCTCCTGGATGACCTTCGAAGCGTTTTTTCAGGCAACATGGAGATGGTCAATGACATACTCACCCTGGCTTACTTTCCATTTATCGACAATCTCTCCTACAATCAACTATCACAATGGCAGCGTGAGGTCAAGGCTCCATCCGGGAGGGATTTGAACAGCGTGAACATCACCAGGCTGGCGCAAAGCATCACCGAACAGAACAGGATGGATATTTTCCGCTGTCGGGCTGCCAGACTGGGCAAGGATGATCTGTGCGCTGTTGATTCCACATCCATGCCAACGTACGGGTTCAACCTGGTGGATATACGTTGGGGAAGGAACAAGGAGCACCTTCCGCTGCGTCAGACCGTCGAGTTAGTGGTCTATTCACTGACAACGCATATGCCCATCTATTACAAGGAATTGCCCGGCAACATGCCGGATGTGCGTACCATTGAACTGATCATGATAGAATTGCGGCACGCCGGTTTCAAGAACCTGGTACTGATCACCGACCGCGGTTACGAGTCGGTCAAAAACCTTGAACTCTATATCTCAAGAGGGCAGAAGGTGATTACCAGCGTCAAGGTCTCACAGGGCGATGTCCTTAAAAAGATAAAGGAAATTGACATGAGTCATGGTTATCCTAAAGGTATGACTCTGGCTAAAAAGGAGAATCTTTACTATGCCCAGTACGGGATGGATTATACCGTGCATGGCAAGGGCGATGCCCTGATTAAGGCCGACAAGTACAGGCTCAACCTCTACTTCAATCCTGCCAAACGCGCTGAGGCCATGTGTGATATCCAGCACGCCGTGGATGAACAGGCTGAAGCCGCACAGGCCATGATGGAAACAGGGGAACCTGTTTCGGACAGGGATGAGATCAAGAAGCGCTTCAATATGCTCTTTATCAAGTTTGAGGCAAACAACCGTATAGCATCCTTTGAGGTCAACCGTGAAAAACAGGATGCCTTGTTGCTCACAGCCGGCTTCTTTGCCAGCAAGACCATTGGTGTCGATCTCGATCCCCTTGCAGCCAGGGACAACTACGGTATGCGTGACGAGCAGGAGGAAGCCTTTGCTCTTCAGAAGGGGGCACTGGGTCAGGACAGGCTCAGAACCTGGTCTGAGACCAGCAAGCACGGCCGTATGTTCATCACCTTTATAGGACTCATTTTAGTATCTTATGTCCGTGCCACATGGAAAGGAAACGAGGTTCTCAAGAAGAAGTTCGGTTCAACAGAGGCTGTATTAGCTGAAATGCGCACCATACGCTATATCGAACACAGTGGAAAGTTCAAGTTTATCACCCCATTTGTTGGTGCCCAAATAGATATCTGCAAAGCCTTCGGCTGTACCAGACCCCTATTACTTGGACAAAAAAGTCAAAATGGTTGAGCTATTCCCGTATCATAAATTGGGGTTGATGAACAAATATACTCATTTGTTTGGTGATTCGTAAGATACTGACTAATTGTTTCCTTTTTCAAATTATAAATCGTATCAAAGGGCAACAAGCCTCCAAAGTAACAGTTCCATTTTTTTACAGGAACCGTTCCCAAGGCAGCGTGCCTCCTACGATTATTATACCAGTCCCGGTGTGCCTGAAGCGTAAGCTTGGCTTCATAAAAGCCTTGGAATTCAAATCGATCAATAACCTCTCTTTGGACAATACTATGGAATGCTTCAATATAGGCGTTTTCTTCCGGGGTAGCTATATGGGTAAATTCCTGATTTGCTTCGGCAGTCCGTAAAAACTGCTTGACATCATTGGCTATGAACTGCGATCCGTTATCATTTCTGACGGTGACCCCTTTTATACCAAAGGCACTATTGATCCTCCTGAAAATATTGATAACATCCATCTTACGTATACTCTTTTGGAAGATTTGCTCTATGGCTACTCGAGTAAAAACATCAAGAACGGTAAGCAAAAAGTAATTTCTGGATTCCCCGGCAACCCAAACATATTTTATATCCAGACAAAGGTACTCCATGGGGCGGGTGGCTTCGATTTTTCGATGCTTGACAAACTGTCGCTTTCCACTGGTGCTAATCACCTTGCCCAGCAATAGATTCTGTTCCTTCATTAATCGATAAACCTTTTTGTGATTGATAATATAGCCCATCTCTCGCAGTTCATCCGTGACATTATGGTACCCATAGCAACAAAATTCCTGAGAAAGAATGCCTTTGATTTGATCAATAACTTTTGTGTCATCTACCAGGGTCCCATCTTGTCTGAATGTGCAAACACTTGGTTTTGCTCCCCGTTTTCCATCAGAAGACTTGTAATAAAAACTGCTTCTTGAAAGATCAACCCAGGAAAGAAGGTTTTCCAATGTGGTTATTGATTCATGGCTATGCACGATCATCTTCTTGTCTTGATTTGAAATGAAGTTTTTTTTAGCAGCTCAGATTTTACCTCCAACTCCAGCGCTTGCCTGGCAATGATCTTTTTTAACCGTTCATTTTCTTCTTCCAGATCCCGCATAGCAGGATCTACTTTTCTGTAGGCCGGTTTTAGACCGTTTATGCCCTGACCAAGATACTTCTTCTTCCATCTTACTATTACTGAGCTTGATAGATTGTATTTACGGCATGTTTGGGCCTGACCTTCACGTTGTGCTTCCTGTAATATCGATAAACGATCCTCAGGTGTAAATGTTCTTCGTTCTTTTGTCATGATTGCTAAATTAACTATTACTAAACTGTTTTTATAATTTAGTCCAGTTATTTAGGGGGCTAGTACACCGTACAAATATTTGTCCGGAAGTATAACCATCAAATCATCTGATGGGAATAGGATTCGTATCGATGGCCTGAGAGGGGATGTCATTTATAAAACCGGGATGATAATACATAAAGGGGATACTATAGGAACTGTCGGGTACGACTATAAAAATATAAATGTTCCTCATATAGCCGTTTCTTTTTGTTCTAATCGAATGGATCCAATTGATCCTATGACACCATTTGGTCTGCAAACGACATTTATTGCTCCTCGGGAATTCATTACCCCTGATACGTTGACATCTTCTCAAGCATTGGAAGACATTCAGATTCTCCTCGACGCATATAAGGAATGCTATCCATCATTAGGATCAATCTTGACACCCGGGCAAGCCGATGCTTTTGAAGCGGGAGTTATGGCAAAGTTACAGCAAGATATAAGCTATATTGACTTTTTCTATCTTGTCCGGTCATCCACGGCGTCTGATTATATTCATGATTCTCATTTGAAGGTTCTGACTCATCTCCCAAATGCTCATGGACAATTCCTGGTACCTCATCTTTATGCCGGATTTTTGAATGATTCCTTGTTCGTGACTTGTGTTACAAAAGATCTTGACAAGTATCTTCGAAAAACAATTACGTCTATCAATGGCATAGATGCGAAGGAGTTGATAAAGCGCGCAAAGAGCATGCAAATACTTTTTGATGAAAATAGTTGTGGCTCTCGCGATATCAGCGGACTGACAGCGTGGAATTATCTTTACGGAAGTGAAGTTCATACACTTCAAAACCAAATAATTGTTTTTGCCGATGGAAGTGAATTTAAAGATCATTGGATTCCCAGGAATACAGAGGAACGTATCCCAGTCGTTTCAAATAATATATCATATCATAGCAATAGAACAAAAAGTCTGCAAAATGATTATAGCTTTGAAAGATTAAGAAACGATGTGGTCCTGTTCTCTTTATATACATTTCAGTTGAATCAAACCCAACTGGAAGAAATTGCAGATTCTTTACAAGCCTGCTACTCGGTGCAAAACATGATCATAGATCTTAGAAACAATCCTGGCGGTGACGAGCAGGTTCTTGCTGAACTCCTTTCATATTTTATTTCAAAACAACCAGTACAACTAGATTCATATCAGAAGGTCAACAATAACGGGACGTATCATAGTTTCAAGTATGCAACCAATTATCCTGAAGATGCTGTTCTTTTTCCCGGGTTCGAGACAATAAATGGACGAGATGGTTATTATTCAAAAAATCATTGGCAAAATCGGATAGAACCTAATCCTACAATTAATTATGCCGGAAATCTTTATATTCTTACGGGAGAAGAAACAGTCTCGGCTGCCACGTACTTCCCTGCATTCCTTGTTCGCAATCATAGGGCGGTGACGGTAGGCAGAGAAACACCAACAGGATATCACTCTATGACCGCAAATAAATTTGTAGATATTCGACTCCCGAACTCCGGAATTCAAGTTAGAATCCCCTTAGTAAAGGAAGTCTTTGATGAAACAGTTAATAGCCGAGTGCCAGAAAAACGTGGATTGATGCCCGATTATGAGATCCCTTTAACTTATGAGGAATACTATATTTCAGAAGAAGATATCATCCTTAGTGAAACGCTGGATTTAATCTCTGAGGGGAAATACCTGGGCAAGGATCCTTTCCGGGGTCAATACTCAATTGTCTTATCTCCATGGCTGATTACTCTGGTTGTTTTAGCTATCCTCGTCGGAATAATTATCATTGTTTTTTGCTGAAACTTTTAAAATACAACTCTCTGATCTAATTTACATTAACCCTGTTTTTACCGAAACTTATTTTAAGGCTATTGACAATTTTACCACTAAGTTGTAAACTTGTTAAAAAACTGATTATTTATCTAAAATTCTTCATGTTAATTAGTCAACCCTTACAAAACTCCCATTTTTCAATATTCCCGTGAACAGGCTGTAGCACCAGGTATCTGTTCCTTCTTGTGAATAAGGAAACCACCA
>Ga0302244_1000175_pt1 | contig 53688 bp, 39 predicted proteins | sample AAG_UR_Phe_MG_FD_193513 | JGI IMG/M metagenome (GOLD analysis project Ga0302244, IMG submission 193513) | Enriched activated sludge microbial communities from anaerobic digester in WTTP, New Holstein, Wisconsin, United States - AAG_UR_Phe | ecosystem: Engineered > Bioreactor > Anaerobic >... | reverse complement strand
CTTGTTTTGTATCCATGTTTATCATCGTTTTTGTGTTGCTGTTGTATTTGCAAAGCAACTGGTTTAACTTCAATAAGTGGTATACTTTTCAACGGGAAGGTGGTATAGTTTTCAATTAATATATACACACCTTCTGGTTTTTCTTTAATTCTTAAAGCTTCATATCCTAATGATTCAACATATTCCTTAAATAAAAGCTCTCCTAAAGAACCTAATAAGTAACCTTCTGCACCAGGACTCATTTTTAAAACCTCTAAAAATTTTGATTCATCAATTCCAAATTTACTTTTGATGTAATTTCTTAGTACGCCCATATTTGTCAGTCTTTAAAGAATTCCGAAATACTGACATTAAGAGTATTAGCTAATTTTTCAACAACAGTAATAGATACATTCCTTTCACCTTTTTCGATGCTTGGAATACAGGTTCTGTCTAAATCTGCTGATAATGCAAGTGATTCCTGTGAAATCCCTTTTTCTAACCTGAGACGTTTTAAATTCTTGCCAAATTTTTTCTTAATATCCATGTTACAAAATTATAATTATGTGGATATTCATACAACGGACTACTGTCAACATAATGTTTTTGTATTTGGTTGGAGGGTGAACTTGAGTGTGTCGGTAAAATGAAGGCTTTTTTGACTGCGAAGCGGTCGCCCATGAGTAGTGGCAAGGCTAAATGTGTTGATACGGGCTGGCAGAATTTCAAAATAGTTTAATTTTTCTCTTTATTTGATTGTTTGTTCTTTGTTGGTTTGCGGACTTTTTGGCTTGCCTTTCACTTACTTATTTCCCAACAAAACCATGCCATTACAACATTTCAAAGCATATAATACAAACTTTCGTTGGTTTTATATTTTTTCTCAAAAATACAAGAATTTTTTAGAAATCAGAAAAAGAGTTCTTTAGGGTTTCAATGTTTTTGGGAATAGTATAGATCAAAGCTCTTTCACAATACATTCTTCTTCATTGGCATAAACCAAAAACCCTTTTATCTTGCTTTGTGTAATGGTTTTTAAAAGTTCCATGTAATTTATTAACTGTGAAGTGTGAGATTGTTTGGGCTGCCCGGTTTTAAATTCTGCTACCAATATTTCGGTATCTGAAATAACAATACGATCGGGACGAAGAATCTCTCCGCCAGGAAGCAGTATTTCAGGTTCTGATCTTACCTGATACTGGTTTGAGAAAAAGAGTTCAAGTGCTTTATGATTGATAATATTGCGAAGTGTTTTTTCATATCTGGTTTTGTTTTCTGTTGTAAGCTCGCCTGCAATAAAGCTTGTTTGTAATGCCTGCTCAAGGTCAGAACCGGTTCGGATAACTGCCAGTAAGGCATGAACCGAGATTCCAAAATCAACGGCTTTATCTTCTTCTTTCCATTTAAAAGCATCGCGGCTTGATCTTAACAGATACTGATGCCTCCTGCTGTTCGCGTACTCAGTATCAATCCTGAAAAATGCATCCGTTGCTTCAGTAGCTGACCTGAAAGAGCTGTGATCAACAGATTGCTGAAATCTCCAGATGCTTTCCCCGGACTTATACCATTCAGTATCAGTGGAGTATGTGAAATCATTAATTAGAGCTTCAACGGTTTTAACTTTATCATCTTTTTTCTCAGTCTTTTTTGTTAAAACATATAAACGCTCTTCGGCGCGGGTGAATGCCACATATAACAGGTTGACAGTATCGAGCAAAGATTTTTCGTACTCCTTGATTTTAATTTTTTCAAATATGGTGTCATTGAGCCTGTCAACAGGTAATAAAGCCTTCTTCATTTTTCCAATCACAGGCTCATTAATATTTAGCCAGATGTTTTTAATTGTTGGTTTAACCTCGCCCTCAGCATACGGATAAATAACAACCGGAAATTCTAATCCCTTGGCTTTGTGAATGGTCATGATCTTCACTGCATCAAGGTTCTCAGGAAATATCACCGAAACTTTTCTGCCTTTTTCTTCCCACCAATCTGATAATTCCCTTAAAGTCAGTGATTTCTGGTTGATTGTGCCATGTAGTTCATTCAGGAAAAACTGAAGATAAATATCATCATGATATGAAAGGTGCAGTAGCCGGATGATTTCATCAGCAAGATCATACAGGGTCATATCAAGAAGCGCTGAGCGTGAGAATGATATGCCATATTCCTGTAATAATTCCTCGAAAGCATCAATGTCGAAAGCCTTATTTCTGGAGTTTGTAGTTTTTGTCAGCACTTTCCTGCCTGATTCATTTATTGTCAGATTGCCGAAAGTCCCTTTTTGCGATAGTATGATGAGAGCTTCAGCATATGCTAACTGATCGTTTGCATCGGCTATGATCTTCATTAAACACATTACCAATTTCACATTTTCGGAATTACCCAGTAAAAGCGATTCGGCTGAAATGACATTAATACCCTGATCCAGCAGGTAACGCGCTATTTCCGATCCCTGTTCATTTTTTCGGCAAAGTATCGCAATGTCTCCAAGCTTGTAGTTCAGGCTCCGGATCTCATTTATCAAAACCGGTATTCTTTCCAGCATTGACTTGTCTTCTTTGCTTTCCAAACTGAAAAACTCTATCTGTACAAAACCCTTGTCTTTAACGGGATTGAACTTCTGATCAATATCACCATAAACCGGTTGATATTCCTGCGACAGATATTTTGATACGTGTTTGAAAAAAACATTGTTGAACTCCACAATACCTTTATGTGAACGCCAGTTAACGGGCAATTCCCTGATCTCGTGATGCCTGATAAGGGTTTCTTCGCGTTCCTGATTTACATCATTTAATGTTCCGGGTAATTTGGGCAATTCAATGAACTGATCTACTTCACCGTTCCTCCAGCGATAGATCGCTTGTTTTGCATCACCTACCACCAGATTCAGATAATTCTCCGAGAGAGCATTGTCAACAAGAGGAAGCAGATTCCGCCATTGCATTATTGAAGTGTCCTGAAATTCGTCAATCATCAGATGATGATATTTGCTTCCCAACCGCTCATAAATGTAAGGTATTGTTTCCGTTTGCGTAACACTTAAAATAAGAGGATTGAAATCGGTAATCGGCAATGTGTGTTCTTCTTCGTTTATTTCACTGATTATCTTGTCAATACTTCCGAGGACTGCCAATGGATACATGTTTCTAAGCAATAGCCTGAATAAATTGTAACGCTGAAATGGCTCACCTGCAAGCTGTTGAGTCTGAACATATAGCTGAGTAATTTCAGGAGCTATGCCATGAATTTTTTCACGAATATGCTGTGGTCTGTCTTTTTTAGCCCATTGCCCTGTATTTACTGCTGCCTGGATTCGAACCCCCGGTTTATTAAGGTTTTCAAAATCTTTTTTTCTTAATTTTATAAAAAACCCGAGTGCTCCAGTTTTGCCATAATGGAAATCGTCAACCTCAAGCCCTTTGTTTTCAATTAATTCAAAAACTTTGTCAGCTATATTAACAAGGTTATTTTCAAATTCAGAATTCCATTTACGCAGTTTTACATAATATGCTTGATAGTCAGCTAATTCAAGATTTTTAAGATCATGGCGATGAATTATACTGTCCTCTCTGAATAGATTTTTTGCAATCTCATTGAAATCATTTTCAATACGCCAGCTTTTATCATCTTCGGTTTTGCTTTCAATAAAATTGACCATTAATCTGGTCAGTTCTTTGTCAGAACCAGCCTGATCAATCAGTCGGTCAACGGCACGTTGCCTGAGCGTATCGGTATCAAGTTCTACTTCATAATTTTGCGGAAGGTTAAGATCCAGTGAAAATGTTCGTATCACCTTTTGCATGAAGCTGTCAATAGTAGCTACGGCAAGGTCGGAATAATTATGCAGGATGCTGGCAGTTACAATAACAGCACGCTGCCTGATCGTTTCTTTATCTAATTCATGTACTGCGATCAATGGCTCAATCATTTTCTCCAGAGTGGAAGACCAGAGTCCGGGATCGGATGATAACTGAACCAGGCTGCTTACAATTCTCATTTTCATTTCATTAGCAGCCTTATTTGTGAAAGTAATGGCAAGAATGTTTTTGTAGTTTGTAGGATTTAATATTATCAGCCTTAAAAATTCGCTTACCAGTGTAAAAGTCTTTCCTGAACCTGCCGAAGATTTATATATTTTGAAATTTTTCAGGCTCATCCGTCTTAATGTTTTATATCATTGATAATTATATCATTGCCATTATCAGGTAATTCCACTTCTATCCTGCTTTTTTTCGGAATCCATAGTTCATTGAGCTTATCGAACTCACGGCGGTAAAACACCCCAATGCCTTGAGTGTAAGGGGCTTCTCTACCGGTAATTTCCTGATTATTGTATTTGTTGAATGCCTTGACACGTATTCGTCCGTCAGGTGTCAGTTTTACTTCCACATTAATATCTCCGATAATATTACTGGCATTTTGCTGAGCCACACGATCTCCTGACATACCTATATTTCCGTCAATTATTACTCTGTCGTCCCATAATTGAGTTGAAAGTGCAACCTCTAATTCTTCTGATGAAAGCTGGTCGGCAGGACGATAATTAATACCAATGTCGAAATCCTTGCTGATCTGCGAAAGCCAGTTTGTAAGCTGGTTTGTAATAAGCTCAAACGAAGAACTTCCAAGGGTAGAAGTAAGATGAGCCTGATCAGTGGTAAAATTAAAATTGTTCAGAACCAGCAATGAGATCATTTGCCGGCTCATAATTACTTCGTTAGTAGTATCAACCGTACTGAATACCTGACGTTGTATGTCTTCATCCACATTTGGCATACGTATCCCGAAAGATATTTCAGGGTTCATCAAACTGTTTTTCAATGAAATAATGCAATCAACCGGAAAGCGACGATTACGGTATTCATCGCTGATATTTGGCAGACTATTTAATGTAACTCGTGTTTTATAGGTAGCTTGTAAGTTGATCTCGGCGTTGTAAGCATCCCCGCTCCAGCGGATAGTGCCGCCGGGAACAAGGGTAAACAAGCGGTTGATCATGTTCTGGATTGTGAAAAGAAAGGTTCCTTGTTCGGTAATATAATCTCCGTACATTGAAAAATCTCCGCTTGTATTATAATTCATTTTCATATTTCCTGAGCCGCTGCTACGTATATTGCCCATCTGATATGGAAGGAAGATCTGCACAATTGCATCACGTGTTATTGACATATCCATATTCATTTTAAACGATGAGCGCTCTATTTCAGTGATGTTTTCTTTCAGGGTATCACTCTCAGGGTTCATGAAAACAATAAAATCAGTATCGCTTACGTCCACCGCAAAATTTATTGGTATGTTTATATAAGTCAGCGGTTCGGAGCGCACGTTTATATCCATTACCAGATCGTTGAAAGAGCCTTTTAATGAGAATAAACCTGTTGCATAAGCGGTACCATAAAACAAACTATTGTCAGATGATGTGGTATGTAATCCTGCCAGGTTATTTGCCTGAACACGAATGTCCATATTCCAGTTGTTGAAGTTCTGATGTGAGAACATGAGGTTGGCAATACCTGAATTGCCATATTCATCATATATCTTGATATTGTTTGCCCATATCTTGTTTTTTTCAATGTGCACAATATCTGCGAGAGAGTAGCGGGTATTAGTAAAATCAACAGTAAACTCAGTACGCATCAGCGATATGTCGCCTCTGACATCAGGTTTGGATGCCGGTCCTTTCACTATAACCTCTCCGCTAGCCAGCCCTTTTATATTTGCCAGAATTCCTCGTAGGAAGGGATTGACCATTTCGAGCCTGAAATTGTGTAAATCAATTTTTAGATCAAGATTATCGGTCTCGCTTTCAGGATAATAAAAGCCCTGCATACTGAACGGAATGATGGTGCCAACATTTCCGGTATATTTAATTTGCGAATCAAGCCACACGGATTTGGTATAAGGATCCCATGATGAGTTGAATTCAAGATCACCCAGATTTTCTTTATTTATTGTCAGATTTTTAATTCCCAGCAAAGCAAGAAAAGTTCCGTTACGGTATAGATCGAGCAGGTCAGCCTTTCCGTTAATGGCACCACTGATGTCAATATCATATGCTTTAAGAATAACATCAAGGTTAGATAAATTCCAGTTGTCGAAACTGATATTCAGCTTTTCTATCGGATCGTCCGATATTTTCCCATTAATAACCAGTTTCTGATCAGAGCTTTCAAATCTCAGATCGTTGAACTCAATAGTTGTGGTGTCAATAACTACCTGATGGTCAAGGTTAAACCACCATGGAATATTGTTTATTCTGATATTTGATTCAGTGAATCCAAATTCCAGTTTTGGGCTGTTAATAAAGGTGAAATAGCCTTTAATATCGCCATTGTATGCTTCAGATGTTTTTAAGTTGTCCCAGATAATATTGTAAAGTATGGTATCGCCTGCAAACGATGCTTCAACCAGGAACCTGTCGAGTTTCAATGCGAGGGTATCACTTTCCGAAGCTTCTTTGATAATAAAGCTTCCGGCACCTGTTTTCATATTAAGTTCCTGATTCTTAGCGCTTACATTAAAATACCAGTCTTTTATCCTTGTGCCGTAAAGAGAAATATCTGATGCTCTGGCTACGATCCCAACCATTTCTTCCTTTGAATTGAAGCGGGTTTCAATGATTGCATTGGTGTTAATTATAATATCAGGAAGAAATAATTCACTGAACGCCTGAGTATTTTTAAGAGTTACAACAGCTACGAACGACTGATCAGGTGTTTCAGCTATGATCTCTGATTTCTCTTCGCCTGCTGAAGGCAGATAATATCTGAGGATTTTCAGAAATGCCGGATAAATCTGGCTGTATGCAAATTCACCGTTAAAATCGGCATCAATGAAATCTGAGCGCAATGTTAATGTTCGGTTACCATTATCCACAGGATGGGCATTAAGCGAAAATCTGTCCATACGGTAGTTTTCTCCTGCTTCGGAATATCTGGTGTCAGTGATAAGGATCTCACCAAGCAAATTATCAGGATTATCACCGGCAAAATTAATTTCAAATTTTGACGACAACAAAGAGGTTTCATCCCTGTCAATCAGATTTAAACGTGCAAGGTTGGTATTATCCAGTGTAGCAATGAAATTGAAAACCGGAATTTCGTCGTTTAAATCAACGAGTCCCCTGAAATCGAAATTTATTAGCTCATCATTGATTGCCAGACTGCCGTTAAACTTTTTATCTGCAAGCTCTCCTTTTACCTGAAGTTTGTCAAGTATGTTGCCTTTAAATTCCAGTGAATCAATATTGGCTTCAAACACAGTACCGAACTTTGAAGGCAGTTGCCCTTCGCCATCAATCCTTGCATTCATGTTCAATCTGCCTATCCAGTCTTCTTGATTTAACAGTTTCCCAAGGTTAAACCTATTGGTTTCTAATTCGCCTTTATACAAGAAATATTGACTGTTAAGATCATAACTTAATGAGATATCAGTTGTTAGCGATCCGTAATTTGTAAGAAAATTACCATCTAAAACAAAATCATTGTAAAAGCCTGTGAACCTGCCTTTTACCTTTACAAGTCCCAGTTGCACTATTTGTTCAGGAAGTTTTAGAAAAGTTGGCATCCCATTTTCCGAAGGTAGTCTGAATTTCTCAAGATCAAGATAATGGGTTGAGAGATTTCGTGCATTCATATGTATGAATGTTTCCCTGATATCAGGTAATCCGTCAAGATTGATATTCCCTGCAAACCGGGTGTAAACCCCGTAACCGATATCAAAATCCTTAAGGCTCAGGTTTGCCACTTCTCCGTTAACCTCTCCCTTAATAGTGATTTTATTGTTCATTCCATAAATATCAGGAACAAAATAAACCAGATCTTTCAAGTCGAATTCCGAAGGAAAGATCTTTGCCTGCATATATATGCTGTCAACAAAATCTGAGAAATTATTGAAATCGTTAAAAAAGAATGCCAGATCGAGCAGTAAATCAGAGTCCGGAGTTTGAATTATGAGATTTGTGGTAGAAATTTGCTCGGGTGATATTAATACATTGGCACTCATCCTGTTTAATTTAAACCCACAGCTTTCAACAGCGCTCAAATGCTGTAAGAAAGTCATCAAAGTATCGTTTTTGTAGGTTAAATTGCTGATATTCAGATTGATGCTGTCAATATTCAGATGATCATAATCCATACCGAATGGTTCGGACTCAATATTATAATCATGCAATGAAAATGAACCATTAATTATAGAAGCATTAACCAGACTGAAAGTCCATGGTGCTGATACACTTTCGCTTGTATCAGCGCTTGAAAAATAATCAGTAATAAACTGGAAATTCATTACTGAATCACCGGCATAGGTAATAAGGTTGATCTCTGGTTCATCCAGTACAATCCTGCGGATTTTTATATTATGGGCTTTTGGTCGTAAGCCTGCAAGGCTGAATTGCAGTTTTTGAGTCCTGAAAACCGGTTTCCCGTGCAAATCGCTGATGCCAAGATTCCTGATATCAATATCCAAAGGATAGGCCACTTTGAGTTTTTCAATATAAACTTCAGTTTTTAGTTTTTTACTCAGATATGAAGCCGATCTTTGTGCCAGATAAGTTTGAACTGCGCTATGCTGGACTGTAATTAAGAACAAAATAAACAGCACAATAAGTGAGAGTATGACCCACATCATTATTTTTAGCGCTTTTTTAATAATTTTGCTCATTCTTACAGCAAATGAAAACTAATTAAGTGGCAGTATATATTTTAGGTATAGAATCTTCATGCGACGATACTTCGGCAGCGGTACTCGAAGGAAACATAATTCGCTCCAATATCATTGCTAATCAATTGGTTCACAAAAACTTCGGTGGTGTGGTTCCCGAGCTTGCAAGTCGTGCTCATCAGCAAAATATTATACCTGTTGTTGAATCCGCCTTAACAACGGCAAATATAACTAAATATGATATTCAGGCACTGGCTTTTACAAGAGGACCCGGATTACTTGGTTCTTTATTCGTAGGGATATCGTTTGCCAAAGCTTTTACCCAGGCACTCGGCATTCCGCTAATTGAAGTTGATCATATGCAGGCTCACGTTTTGTCGCATTTTATCAGAAAAGAAAATGAAACTAAAAAAGTGCCTTCTTTCCCTTTTTTGTGTCTGACAGTTTCGGGAGGGCATACACAAATTGTTCAGGTAGATGATTATTTTGACATGAAAGTGATAGGACAAACCATTGATGATGCTGCCGGAGAGGCTTTTGACAAAGCAGCAAAGATCATGGGCTTGCCTTATCCCGGAGGTCCGGTGATTGATAAGCTTGCAAGCATTGGCGATCCCGGGAGATTTAAATTTTCAAAACCAAATGTTTCCGGGCTTGATTATAGTTTCAGCGGATTAAAAACCTCGTTTCTTTATTTTCTTCGTGACCAGTTAAAATTGAACCCTGATTTCATTGAGTCAAATAAAGCCGATCTTGCCGCTTCGATCCAGGCTGTTATTATTGAAATTTTAACTGAGAAACTTATAAAGGCATCAGAGCACACAGGGATAAAAGAAGTTGCAATTGCAGGAGGTGTATCAGCAAATTCAGGACTGAGGAACAAAATGCTGGAATTGCATGAAACAAGAAATTGGAATGTATATTTGCCTGAGTTCCAGTATAGTACTGATAATGCTGCAATGATCGCGATTGCAGGCTATTATAAATATCTGAAGAAGGAATTTGTTAGCCTCGATGTTGCACCTTATTCAAGAATTGGTAATAAAGCTGGTGTGTGATTATTCTGAACCGGAAAATGATTTCATCAGAACCTGTAGCAGCAGAAAATTGCTAAAAATTCATAAATCATTATAATTGCGGGACAAAACCATTAGATAATTTCTCAAAAATTAATATCATTGCAATAATTTTGTAAGCTGTTGTGGATTCTGGCATGGTTTTAGCCGGTTAAACGGCTTATGAAAGTTTGTTAAGCTGAGTTCTTTATAAGTCTATAATCTTAATTTTGTAAAGCTTTATTCTATGAAAAAACATCTCAGTTACATTTTTATATTCGCGGTTTTATCTGCCGCTTTTGTATTTGTTGCATTTCAGCAGCAGTCAGTGCAAGTACAGCCACAAAAAATTAAAACAATCAAGGTAGGTTATCAGGAATGGATGGCAGAGAATCTGAATGTCGTTCGTTTTCGTAATGGTGATTTGATACCTCATGTGAAGACTGATCAGGAGTGGAAAGCCTATACGATGCAGAAAAAGCCAGCCTGGTGTTTTTATGAAAATGATCCTGCTAACGAGGCAAAATACGGAAGAATGTATAACTGGTATGCTGTTACCGATCCCCGCGGTCTGGCTCCTGAGGGATATAGAATACCCATTGACTACGATTGGCAGGAATTAGCCCGGTTGTTGGGAAGTGAGGAACTTGCCGGTTATAAAATGAAATCAACAAGTGGCTGGAACGAAGACGGCAATGGTTCAAATACAAGTAACTTCAGTGCCATGCCTGGTGGATACCGACATTATCATGGTCAGTTCAGTTCAGTAGGCGATAATGGTTTCTGGTGGAGCGCTGATACTTATGATGATGAGAACTCAAATGCCTGCTATTTAAGTAAAAATGTCGATGATTTTTATCGCAATTTCTTTTTTAGAGGCTATGGTTTCTCAGTAAGGTGTATTAAGGAGTAAGCTGTCTGGCACTAAGTTTCCCTGAAAATAGCAAAGCAAGAAAATAGGCTGCTGTTGCAATAGCCATAACTCTGGTATAACCTGCTTCAACAGCAAGTAGGGCTGCCAATGGCGAAGCTATCACTGAAAAACATCCGTTTATTCCCCATGCCCAGGGTATAAGAGCTTCATTATCCTTTGAAATGATTTTTAGAGCAACGGGAAAAGGAATACCCATGAAAAATGATGGTAATGCGATAACTATCAGTGCAATAATGATTTTGTAACTTGTTGGCAGTCCTGTACTTGCATTAATCAGCGGGTTCAAACCAAAAAGTATAGCTGAACAGCAAAACAGGATAATCATCAATATATACAGTAAGTTGTTTTTTGATGCTTCAAATTTCCCGCCAAAATAGCTGCCGGCGCCTGAGCTGACCATCATCACTGCAATTACCCATGAAACAGAGATTACAGGACTGCCAAAATATATTATAAAACGCTGAATCAGAATAATTTCAATGAGCATATACCCCAATCCCAAAGAAGCAAAATATATCAACACAGGCATTTTCCGTTTACCGCTGAATTTCAGCCTGAACAAAGGAAGTAAAATAAAAAGCAGTGAGAGCAGGGTAACCTGCAGTAAGCTTACGATTACTATCAGATAACCTAACTCGAGGAAGGGTAATGTTTGGTTATTATAAAGATTACGTAGAACGGGCAGGGTTTTCAGACGAAAAAAATGATTGAAATAGGGGCAGTTATCCGTTGAGGGTTCAATAAAAAATTCATATTGCCTGTAAGCTTTACTATCAGCAGTTATTGAATCAATCAGGCTGAATAATGTAGGGTCGTTAAAGGTGTTGTATTTATTGCGCTCGTCATAATTAATCCCCGGAAGTATAACCGGATCGAAATACAGAGAATCACAAAATAAGCGGGCTGCATTAATTTGCTGCTCATTTAAGGGCGATTTGGTAACAACAAATGTAGTCGTGCTCCAGCTTTTTATCATTGCAATATGCTGCTTTGGATCAGAAATATTATTGTCTTTCAACATCTGAATCAGGGTAGTACAAATCTTCAGCGGGGTTCGTACAGGATAATCAAGCCAGGATGAAACGGTAATACATCCGTCAGGACTAAGTGCATTCCACATCTGATTAAAACCTTCTATGGTGAGGATGTAGTTTTCCTGCATGGCATAAAGCCCTGAAACACCACCAAATGCATCAAGAACGGGCAGGATTATCAGGTCGTATTTTTGTTTTGTTGACGATATAAAGGTTCTTGAATCAATAGTATGAACACAAGCATTTTCATGATTATAAAGCATTCCGGATTCTTCAGAAAAAACGGTTCGCATCATTTCCACAAGTGCTTTATTTGGTTCAGTAACATCAATTTTATAAGCCTCATTCTGTAAAGCCTGATCCACAAGATAGCCGGTTCCTGCATTAAGAACCAGAACTGAATCGGGTTTGCAAATTGAATAGGGCAGAGCAAATGTTGAATAATTTGCAGGATGAGAATTACGATCTCTGTTATTGTTAAGAACGCCCGTGAAATCGCCGTTAATAAAGACTGCCGGCAATACCGGCACATCGCCGCCAAACGACAAACTGATTCCGGGAGCATAGCGTAAAGCAGGTGAAGTAAGTACCTGGGTCAATCCAAAAATATCTGGTTTTTCATAAATCATCGTTGCATCAGGTAGGTGCAGGCTTTTACTAAAGCTTTTATACTGCGAAATATTAAGTTTGTAAGGCAAAGCCCAGCTAATGATGACAAAGCTTAACGCCAGCAAAGAAATCAAAGAGGCATATGCCGGTTTGACTTTTTTTATAAATAAAAGACCTGAAACAACTGCAAAAAATGCAAATAAGGATTTTGCTTCCCATGGAAACATACTGTTTAAAACAGGCAAAGCCAACAATGCCCCAATACCAGAGCCAATAAGGTTCATAAAATATAATTTCCCAATATCGGCAACATATTCAGTAAAAAGAATTCCGATGATAAGGGCAGCAAAAAAGAAAGGAAGAAAATAAATGATCAGGTTGGCAGTAAGTTTCCAGAATTGACTGCTGTCAATAAACAACAAATAAAGATCAAACGCCAGTAATTTTGTGGCTGCAAGCCGGTGAACCGGACCCAGGCAAAAGCCTGCCACTATTGCAAATAAGGGTAAAAGAATGTTTTTATGTTTGAGTATGGTTTTTCTGAAAATTGAGATCACTGTTCCGGCTGCACCAAAGCCGAGCAAGGCTATTGAAATGACCATAAATGCAAAATGATGCCATTGCTCGATTGTAAGAATTTGCATTAAGGTTATCTGAGAAGCAATAACAGAAGCTGACAGCAAAATAAGTGCTATTCCGTAACGCAATGAAAATGCTTGCTTCATGGCTATTTTATTTGTTTCTTGTGAAAGGAACAAACCTTACAGGCATCACACTTTTAGTAGATATTTTGTTTTTTGATTTTTCAACAAGTGTTAATTGCTGAACCATAAACGGACTTCCTACCGGAATTATCATTTTTCCCCCTTCTTTTAATTGTGCTAACAGGGGAGGAGGTATGAATTCTGTTGCCGCAGTTACTATAATGGCATCAAATGGACCTGCTTCTTCCCATCCGTAATAACCATCGGCGGTTTTAACAAAAACATTTTTATAATCCAGTTTTTTGAAAATTTTTGATGATGACTCGGCAAGTTCCGGTACGATCTCAATAGTATATATTTTATCTACAATTTGTGAAAGTATTGCTGCCTGATAACCTGAGCCGGTTCCTATTTCAAGCACTTTGTGGTGTGGTTTGGGATCAATGGCTTCAGTCATATATGCTACAATGTATGGCTGAGAAATGGTTTGCCCATAACCAATAGGCAGAGGACCATCGCGATAGGCATTTGAGATCTGACTGGCTGGAACAAACTGGTGACGGGGAACGTTTCTCATTGCCTCAAGGGTAGGCTTATGCTTAATACCACGATTGGCAATTTGTTCTTTTACCATTCGCTCCCTTTCAGTACGATATGCCTCCGGATTGATCTGTCCATTTATGTTATTCGTAAATAATACGATCAGAAGCAGAATAGCAGGGATTTGTGTTTTCATGATTGTAATGCCGGTTTGAACCGTAAAAACGATTTTTACAAATATACTAAGAAAAACCAAGCCGGCTGTGAAAATAAACATTGCTTTTCAAAGCACAAAACCCCATTACGGCATTTAGCTATAATGGGGATAGAAAATTTTTACAATAGATTCAATCAGGCCTGAGCTGTGGGAGCGCCAAGGCTGAATGGCACAGCTTCTGCTTCTTTAATTATGCCATGCATAGATTCAAACTTCGAAATATTGTCTTTCAATGCTTTAAGTAATCGCTTGGCATGTTGTGGCGTTAATATGATTCTCGATTTTACTTTAGCTTTTGGGGCGCCGGGCATCATTTTCACAAAATCAATAATAAATTCTGATTGTGAGTGTGTGATAATTGCCAGATTTGAATAAATGCCCTCAGCTATTTCATCTGTAAGTTCGATGTTAATTTGTTGATTTTTAGGAGCTTCCATTATAATTTATTTTTTTGAGGCAGCAAAACCTGATTAAAATAATTACTCAGATTTTGATGCAAGTAATTGTTCATATTCTTCGGGTGATCCAACGATCATACGGTCATATTCTCTAAGACCGGTACCGGCAGGGATTAAATGACCAACGATTACGTTTTCTTTCAATCCAATCAGCTCATCGCGTTTGGCATTTATCGAAGCAAGAGTTAGTACTTTGGTTGTTTCCTGGAATGAAGCAGCTGATATCCAGCTCTTTGTCTGCAACGAAGCCTTGGTAATACCCTGGAGTATCTGACGTGCAGTTGCAGGTTGTGCATCACGAGCTTCAACCAAAGCTCTATCGCGGCGTTTCAAAAGTGAGTTTTCATCACGCAATTTACGTGCTGTAACTATTTGTCCTGCTTTGAAATTGGTTGAATCTCCAACATCAATAACAACTTTCTTTCCAAATATCCAGTCATTTTCTTCGTGGAAATCAGTTTTATTTACCAGTTCACCTTCAAGGAACTTTGTATCGCCCGGATCTTCAACTTCAACTTTACGCATCATTTGACGAACGATAACTTCAAAATGCTTGTCGTTAATTTTTACACCCTGGAGGCGATATACTTCCTGAACTTCATTCACAATATATTCCTGAACCTTCATAGGTCCTTTAATTGCAAGGATAGATGCAGGTGTTATTGCACCATCAGAAAGAGGGACTCCGGCTTTTACGTAATCGTTTTCCTGAGCCAGTATCTGCTTGGTGGTAGATACAAGATAGCTTTTTTCTTCACCGGTTTTTGAAGTAATTATTACTTCTCTGTTACCACGTTTTAATTTTTTACCAAAAGAAACTACTCCATCAATTTCGGATACAACAGCCGGATCTGATGGATTACGTGCTTCAAATAATTCAGTTACGCGTGGCAAACCACCGGTGATATCACCTGTTTTACCAATAGCTCTGGGGATTTTAGCAAGAATTTCCCCGGCTTTGATCTTATGACGTTCTTCAACAATGATATGTGCGCCGACAGGGATATCATAAGTTCTCAGAGTTTCATCATTGTCCGAAACAATTCTGATTGTAGGATTCTTCGCTTTTTGACGGGTTTCAATCACAACTTTGTCATGATAACCGGTTTGTTCATCCGATTCCACCTTATATGTTACACCTTCGATAATATTTTCATAAACAATTTTTCCTGTAACTTCCGAAAGAATAACTGCATTATATGGGTCCCACTCGGCAATCAGATTGCCTTTTGACAAATCATCCCCGCTTCTGAAATAAAGTTTTGCACCGTAAGGAATATGAGCCGATGTTAATGGTATTCCGGTGTTTTTATCAACTATCCTCATTTCGGCTGAACGTCCGATAACAATACTTGCTTTCTGATTATCTGCTGTAGGATAATCTACATAGCGCAATTCATCAATCTCGATAATACCATCGTATTTTGATTGAATTTTTGAGGAAATATCAATACTTGAAGCTGAACCACCCATATGGAAGGTTTTAAGAGTAAGTTGTGTGCCTGGTTCACCTATTGATTGAGCTGCAATTACTCCTACTGCTTCACCTTTTTGTACCATATGCCCTGAGGCAAGATTACGCCCGTAGCATTTGGCGCAAACACCAAGTTTTGATTCGCAGGTGAGAACTGAACGAATTTCAACCGATTCAATTGGCGACTCTTGAATAATACGACAGATATCTTCGGTGAGTTGGTTCCCGGCTGCTATTATGAGTTCTCCGGTATTCGGATGATGCACATCGTGCAGGGTTACACGTCCAAGGATACGATCGTAAAGTGTTTCTACTACTTCTTCACTCTTTTTCAGTGACGAAATAGTTAAACCACGGAGTGTGCCGCAGTCTTCTTCTGAAATAATTACGTCCTGCGAAACGTCAACAAGTCTTCGGGTAAGGTAACCGGCATCAGCAGTTTTAAGGGCTGTGTCAGCCAAACCTTTACGGGCACCGTGAGTAGAAATAAAATATTCAAGTACTGAAAGACCTTCCTTGAAGTTTGATAAAATCGGGTTTTCAATGATTTCAGCACCTGTTGCTGTTGATTTTTGAGGCTTGCCCATCAAACCACGCATTCCTGAAAGCTGTCTGATCTGCTCTTTTGAACCACGGGCACCTGAATCAAGCATCATATAAACAGGGTTAAATCCCTGCTTGTCATTGATGAGCTGATTCATCAGGGTTATAGTAAGAAGTGAATTTGTATGTGACCACACATCAATGATTTTGTTATAACGCTCATTATATGTAATGAACCCCATGTTATAACTTGTCAGGATTTCTTCCACTTCCTGATTGGCTTTTTCAATAAGCTCAATTTTTTCCTCCGGAACCATCACATCGCCCAGGTTAAATGAGAGGCCACCCTTGAATGCCATATTAAATCCAAGATCTTTAATATCGTCGAGGAATTTGGCAACCTGAGCATTATCAGTCTTTTTAAGAATGTCACCAATGATATCTCTTAATGCTTTTTTATTCAAAACCTGATTAATGTATCCGTAATCTCTTGGAACCACCTGGTTGAATAAAACACGACCAACGGTAGTTTCAATGATTCTTTTTACAAACGTACCATTCTCAGGAAGTTCGATCTTAACTTTTATAATAGCATGCAGATCAACTTTGCGTTCGTTATAGGCAATAATCACTTCCTCAGGAGAATAAAAAGTCATTCCCTCTCCTTTAACAGGATTCTCAGGAATGCTTTTTCTGGATTTGGTCATATAGTATAATCCCAGAACCATATCTTGTGACGGAACGGTAATAGGAGCACCATTTGCAGGATTAAGAATATTATGTGATGCCAGCATTAAAATCTGAGCTTCAAGAATTGCAGCATTTCCTAATGGAACGTGAACTGCCATCTGGTCCCCATCGAAGTCAGCGTTAAATGCTGTACATACCAGGGGATGAAGCTGTATTGCCTTACCTTCAATAAGTTTTGGCTGAAAAGCTTGAATGCCAAGGCGGTGCAACGTTGGAGCACGGTTAAGCAAAACAGGGTGCCCTTTAAGGATATTTTCCAGAATATCCCAAACAACAGGGTCTTTACGATCAACGATCTTTTTTGCTGTTTTAACAGTTTTTACAATACCTCTCTCAAGCAGTTTGCGAATAATGAAGGGTTTGTAAAGTTCAGAGGCCATTTCCTTTGGAAGACCACATTCGTAAAGTTTAAGTTCGGGTCCGACCACAATTACCGAACGTCCGGAATAGTCAACGCGTTTACCTAAAAGGTTCTGACGAAAACGTCCCTGTTTCCCTTTAAGGCTATCGCTCAATGATTTTAAAGCCCTGTTTGATTCAGTTTTAACTGAACTAGCTTTTCTTGAGTTATCAAATAAAGAGTCAACTGCTTCCTGGAGCATACGCTTTTCGTTACGCATGATCACATCAGGAGCTTTGATCTCAATAAGTCTTTTTAAACGGTTATTACGTATTATCACCCGCCTGTACAGGTCGTTGAGATCGGATGTTGCAAACCGACCGCCATCAAGTGGCACCAAAGGACGAAGTTCAGGTGGTATTACCGGTACAACCTTTACAATCATCCATTCAGGGCGGTTGTCAATATGACGTTGTCCATCACGAAAAGCTTCAAATACCTGCAAGCGTTTAAGTATGTCCTGCTTACGTTGTTGTGAGGTTTCTTTATTGGCACGGTCGCGAAGCTCAAACGATTCCTTATTCAGATCAAGCCTGCTTAGAAGATCGTGTATTGCTTCAGCTCCCATTTTTGCTATGAACTTTTCAGGATCGCTATCGTCAAGATATTGATTTTCTTTGGGTAATTTGTCAAGAATTTCAAAATACTCTTCTTCAGAAATAAGATCAAGATACTGAATATTTTCCGGACGTTTTACATTACTGCTTTCTGCCGGTATAAATTTTTCATGACGCATAACGCCAGGATTGATCACAACATATTTTTCATAATAAATGATTTGTTCAATCTTTTTTGTTGTTATGCCGAGTAATGCTCCGATTTTATTTGGCAGTGATCTGAAAAACCAAATATGTGCTACCGGAACTACCAGCTGAATATGGCCAACGCGTTCGCGACGCACTTTCTTTTCAGTAACTTCAACGCCACAACGATCACATACAATGCCTTTGTATCTGATACGTTTATATTTACCGCAATGACATTCCCAATCCTTTACCGGTCCGAAAATTCTTTCACAAAACAAGCCATCACGCTCAGGTTTGTATGTTCTGTAGTTAATAGTTTCTGGTTTTAACACCTCACCGCTTGAACGTTCAAGAATGTACTCAGGTGAAGAAAGACTAATGGTAATACTTGAAAAAGCACTACCTACCGTATTTTCTTTTCTATAAGCCATCTGATTTTATATAAAGTAAAATTTTTTACTATGTTAAATTATACCTTAAAAAGGTGGAAATCAAAGGTTTCCTAATTAAAGGTGACATCAAGACAAAGGCCTCTTAATTCATGGATCAATACGTTGAAAGATTCAGGAATTCCGGGAGTGGGCATGTTCTGACCCTTTACAATAGCTTCATATGCTTTAGCCCTGCCGGTTACGTCGTCAGATTTAACAGTAAGAACTTCCTGCAGAATATTTGCAGCACCAAAAGCTTCCAATGCCCATACTTCCATTTCTCCAAATCGCTGACCTCCAAACTGGGCTTTACCGCCGAGAGGTTGCTGTGTGATAAGAGAGTATGGACCTATTGAACGGGCATGCATCTTATCGTCAACCAAATGGTGAAGCTTCATCATATAAATATAGCCTACCGTAGCAGACTGATCAAAACGTTCACCTGTGCCACCATCGTAAAGATAAACCTGACCATTTTCAGGTAACCCTGCTTTACTCAGGTATTCATTGATTTGATCAATATTACCGCCATCAAAAATTGGAGATTCAAAATGCAGATCCAACTTAGATGCTGCCCAGCCAAGTATTGTTTCGTAAATCTGACCCAGATTCATTCGTGACGGTACACCAAGCGGATTTAATACAATATCCACTGGAGTTCCGTCTTCGAGGAAAGGCATATCTTCTTCGCGTACAATTCTTGCTACAATACCCTTGTTTCCATGTCTGCCTGCCATTTTATCACCAACCGTCAGCTTGCGTTTTTTTGCAACATATACTTTTGCCATCTGTACAATGCCGGTTGGTAATTCATCTCCTACCGTGGCAACAAATTTTTTGCGATTATAAACTCCAAGTATTTCCTTATACTGAATTATATAATTATTGATCATTTCTTTGATCAGGTCGTTATTCGCTTTGTCTGAAGTCCACCGGTTGGGGTTGACATTGTTAAAATCAAGCCCACTGAGTATTTTATAAGTAAACTTGATTTTTTTAGGTACAAGAAGTTCTTTAAAATTATTAAAAACACCCTGAGATGTTTTTCCATTCAGAATGACAGTAAGTTTATCAACGAGCTTGTTTTTCAGGTCATTTACGTTATGATTGAATTCTTCATCAAGGTTTTTGACAATATCTTTATCTTTGGCTTTAGATTTTTTATCTTTAAAAACTCTTGAAAATAATTTTTTATCAACAACTACACCTCTCATTGATGGAGGTGCTTTTAGCGAAGCATCCTTTACGTCACCGGCTTTATCACCAAAGATTGCACGTAATAATTTTTCTTCCGGTGTAGGATCGCTTTCACCTTTTGGCGTAATTTTCCCAATAAGAATATCACCTTCCTTTACTTCTGCACCAATACGAACCAATCCAAATTCATCAAGGTCTTTTGTTGCTTCTGCACTGACATTTGGAATGTCACTTGTCAACTCTTCAATTCCACGTTTGGTATCTCGAACTTCAAGTACAAACTCTTCAATATGTATTGAAGTAAATATATCTTCTCTTACAATGCGTTCAGAAATTACAATAGCATCTTCAAAATTATATCCTTTCCACGGTATGAATGCTGCCATAAGGTTGCGACCCAGAGCCAGTTCTCCGTTTTGTGTTGCATAACCTTCACACAGTACCTGTCCTTTACTTACCTTCATTCCTTTTTGCACTACAGGTCGCAAATTAATACAGGTGTTTTGATTGGTTCGGGTAAACTTGGTAAGGTTATATCTTTTTACATCATCATCAAAGCTGACAAGACGTTCGTTTTCAGCACGTGTATAACGGATCACAATATCTGTTGAGTCAACATATTCTACAATGCCATCACCTTCAGCGTGAAGTAGTACTCTGGAATCGCGGACTACTGACTTTTCTATACCTGTTCCTACGAATGGTATTTCAGGATTCAACAGAGGAACAGCCTGGCGCATCATGTTTGATCCCATCAAAGCACGGTTAGCATCATCATGTTCAAGAAATGGAATGAGTGATGCTGCTATTGATGCAATCTGGTTAGGTGCCACGTCAATAAGGTCAACCTTGTCACGGTCAACTATGGGATAATCAGCCAGATAACGAACCTTAACATTGTCGTCAGCAATAAATCCCTGATCTGAAATAGGAGTACTTGCCTGAGCAATAATCTTACTTTCTTCTTCTTCAGCGCTAAGATAGATAGGAGCTTCTTTCAGTGCAACCTTGCCATCATTAACTTTTTGGTAAGGAGTTTCAATGAATCCCATTCGGTTGATCTTTGCAAAAACACAAAGTGATGAAATCAGACCAATGTTGGGTCCTTCAGGTGTTTCGATAGTACACAGGCGTCCATAGTGTGTAAAGTGAACGTCACGAACCTCAAAACCAGCACGTTCACGTGAAAGACCACCAGGTCCAAGGGCTGACACTCTTCGCTTGTGAGTTAATTCTGCCAGAGGATTGGTTTGATCCATAAACTGTGATAGCTGATTGGTTCCAAAGAATGAATTAATCACTGCTGACAAGGTCTTTGCATTAATCAGATCCATTGGTGTAAATACCTCATTGTCACGAACATTCATGCGTTCTCTGATGGTACGCGCCATACGTGACAGTCCTACACCAAACTGATTGTAAAGTTGTTCGCCAACGGTTCGCACCCTTCGGTTACTGAGGTGGTCAATATCATCAACTTCAGTGCGGTCGTTTATTAGTCCAATCAGATATTTTATAATTGAGATAATGTCTTCTTTGGTAAGAACCCTTGTATCTTTCGATATATCAAGGTTCAATTTTTTGTTTATCCTGTAACGCCCAACTTCATCAAGGTCGTAACGTTTATCAGAGAAGAAAAGCTTTTCAATTATACCACGGGCAGTTTCTTCATCAGGAGGTTCAGCATTACGGAGCAAGCGATAAATAAATTCAACGGCTTCCTTACCCGAGTTAGCCGTATCCTTTTGCATGGTATTGAAAATGATGGAATAATCCTGAACATTAACTCCTTCTTTGTGAATAAGTATTGTTTTTGAACCTGATTCAAGGATCATGTCAATATGCTCATTCTCAATAATTGTTTCTCTGTCAATAATTACTTCGGTTCTTTCAATAGAAACAACTTCGCCGGTATCTTCATCCACAAAGTCTTCAATCCATGTTTTCAGAACTCTGGCAGCCAGTCTGCTGCCAACTACTTTCTTCAGTGCAGTTTTGCTGACTTTTACTTCAACTGCAAGTTCAAATATCTCAAGAATATCACGGTCGCTTTCGTAACCAATAGCACGAAGCAGTGTAGTTACCGGTAGTTTCTTTTTTCTGTCAATGTAAGCATACATGACATTATTGATATCAGTTGTAAACTCCATCCACGAACCTCTAAATGGGATAATTCGTGCAGAATAGAGTTGTTGTCCATTGGCATGGAATGAAGTGCCAAAGAAAACGCCGGGCGAACGGTGCAACTGAGAAACTACAACACGTTCGGCTCCATTTATTATAAATGTGCCTCTGGGTGTCATATAAGGTATCATTCCAAGATAAACATCCTGAATGATAGTTTCAAAATCTTCGTGCTCGGGGTCTGTACAAAATAATTTTAGTTTTGCCTTCAGAGGTACACTGTACGACAAGCCTCTTTCCAGGCATTCATCAATTGAATAGCGGGGTGGGTCAATAAAATAGTCCAGAAATTCAAGGACAAAATTATTTCGGGCATCTGTTATTGGAAAGTTTTCACTAAAAACTTTAAAAAGGCCTTCGTTTACTCTGTTTTCAGGATTTGTTTCCAACTGAAAAAAATCCTGAAAGGATTTTAGTTGGATATCGAGAAAGTCAGGATATTCGGCCTTAATCTGTGCAGATGCAAAACTAATTCTTTTTATTTTTTCAGTTGCCAATATTGTTTGAATTTTAAGTTTGCAGCTAATTTATAATTAAGGACAGCCCGCATTGGGATTATATGCAAACAGACCACTCAGCCCTAAAAAGGGTTGAGTAGGTCTGTTTTTATTGATAGTTGTTGAAATTATTTAATCTCAACTTCAGCACCGGCTTCTTGCAGTTGCTTAGCTAATGCATCAGCTTCATCTTTGGTAATACCTTCTTTTATAGCCTTAGGAGAGGCATCAACCAATTCTTTAGCTTCTTTAAGACCTAAGCTGGTGAGTTCTTTTACTAATTTAACAACGGCTAATTTTGACTGTCCGGGATGTTTTAAAATAACATCAAACTGTGTTTGTTCTTCAACTGCTGCTGCAGCGTCACCACCAATAGGACCAGCCATCATAACCGGAGCTGCTGCTGCCGGCTCAATGCCGTATTCTTCTTTCAGAATATTAGCCAATTCATTGACTTCTTTAACTGTTAAGTTAACCAGTTGTTCTGCGAAAGCTTTTAAATCTGCCATTTTATTTAAGTTATTTAAATGTTCTATTAATGTTTTGTTTAATTTAATAAAAAAATAGTGCCTTGTGGAAACTAAATGTTTTGAAAAGTCTATGAATTTTTTTCTGATAGAGTTTCCAGAATACCGGCAATTTTTGCTCCACCCGATTGCAATCCGGAGATTACGTTTCGGATTGGTGATTGCAATAAAGCAACAAGATCGCCCACCAATTCATTCTTTGATCTAATGTTGATCAGAAAATCTATCTGATTATCGCCAATATACGACATTTCTTCAATGAAAGCACCCTTGAGTATTGGTTTAGGGGCACTTCTCCTGAATTCTTTAATAAGTTTTGCAGGATCATTGGCAACCTCAGATGTCATGATTGCCGTAGGACCGGCAAGCACATCATAAAGTTCTGAGAAATCCCTTCCTGAACGTTCCATTGCTTTTCTCAGAAACGTGTTTTTTACAACCATCATTTTGATGTCTCTTCTGAAGCATTGTCTGCGTAATAGGTTGGTATTCTCAACATTTAATCCAGAGGTATCGGTGATATAGAGACAACTTATGTTTTTAAGCTGCTCTGACAGAGATTCAATTAATTGAGTTTTATCTTCCTTTTTCATAACTCCTTAGGTTTTATTTCAAAAATATCAGCGTGATCGTTGGCTACACACCTTAAATCACAATGACATTTTATGAAGTAAATGATTTAGGATCAACATGAATACCCGGACTCATCGTACTCGATATATAAATACTTCTGATATAGGTACCTTTAGCTGCTGCCGGCTTTAACTTAATAATAGTCTGAAGCAGTTCTTTAGCATTATCCATGATCTTGGGTACCTCAAAAGAAACTTTACCTATTGAAGTGTGGATGATACCGTATCTGTCAACTTTAAAATCAATTTTTCCTGCTTTAACTTCAGTTATAGCTTTTCCAATTTCCATAGTAACAGTTCCGGCTTTCGGGTTAGGCATAAGGCCACGGGGTCCTAAAATTTTTCCCAGTGCACCTATCTTAGGCATTACAGTAGGCATGGTAATAATCACATCAACATCAGTCCATCCGCCTTTAATTTTACTGATATATTCATCAAGGCCTACATGATCGGCTCCGGCTGCTTTTGCTTCCTCTTCGTTTTCAGGAGGGCAAAGAACAAGAACTCTAACAGTTTTTCCTGTACCGTGAGGCAATGTAACAATTCCTCTTACCATTTGATTTGCTTTTCGCGGATCAACGCCAAGGCGTACATCAAGATCAACTGAAGCATCAAATTTTGTATAAGTGATTTCTTTTACAAGCTTTGCAGCATCAGACAGGGAATAAACTGTATTTTTGTCGAGTTTATTCAGAGCTTCTTTTCGTTTTTTTGTCAGTGTTGCCATCTTCTTTTTTAATAAGTTAGCGTTTGCATAGGTTTGTTAACACGTACATCCATTGATTATTTAACTTCAATGGGTGATTTACCTTTGATTGCGATCCCCATGCTACGGGCAGTACCTGCAACCATACTAATTGCTGATTCCATTGTAAATGCATTTAAGTCATTCATTTTGTTTTCAGCAATAGTCTGAACCTGTTCCCAGGTAACCGAAGCTACTTTTCTTCGGTTAGGTTCGGGTGAGCCTAGTTTGGCTTTTGCAGCTTCAAGTAATTGAACTGCAACAGGAGGGGATTTAATAATGAAAGTGAACGATTTATCTTTGTACACAGTAATGATTACAGGAATCAGCACGCCCATTGTATTTTGTGTTCGTGCATTGAACTGTTTACAAAACTCCATTATGTTCACCCCTCTTGCACCTAAAGCAGGCCCAACCGGTGGAGATGGATTAGCAGCTCCGCCCTTAATCTGCAATTTTATCAGTCCAGCTATTTCTTTTGCCATGTTTTTATCAGGTAAATAGGTGAATATTAATAAATTAATTGCCTTTAACAGGCAGTGTAGGTATTATTCTTTTTCAACTTGCATGAAACTTAATTCCAGTGGAGTTTTTCTGCCAAAAATTTTAACCATTACTTTCAAACGTTTTTTCTCTTCATTGATTTCTTCAATAACTCCGCTAAAACTGTTGAATGGTCCATCAATAACAGTAACTGTCTCACCAATGATAAAAGGAATATTGAGTTCTTCGCCTTTCTCTGCCATTTCGTCAACCCTACCTAAGATACGGTTCACTTCTGACTGACGCAGAGGCTCAGCTTCACCCTTAGTTCCAAGAAAGTTCAACACACCGGGTATATTCCTTAAAATATGAGGTACCTCGCCAACAAGTATGGCTTCTACCAAAACATAACCCGGAAAAAAATTACGTTCTTTGCTTATTTTCTTACCCTTTCTGATCTGAAAAACTTTCTCAGTAGGAATAAGAACCTGCGAAACATAATCTTTCAATCCCAAGCGATTTACTTCACTTTCGATGTATTGTTTCACTTTCTTTTCATTCCCTGTAATGGCCCGTAAAACGTACCATTTTTTTTGATCATCACTCATTCTTTGTGTTGAAATTGAAAAGAATTAATACCAGGATATAATTGACGCTCGGTAATGCACAAATCAAACAAGCTTGTAGAATTGCTCAAGTATTGTCTGAAAGGATTTATCCATCAAATAAACGACTAAAGCGATTATTAGGGAAGCAACGGATACAACAATTGCACTACTTTGCAGCTCACTCCATGTAGGCCACGATACTTTATGCACCAACTCATCGTAACTTTCGCTGATGTATGTTTTAAAACTAAACTTTGCCATTATTAACAAATTTTGCACGGGTGGAGAGACTCGAACTCCCGGCACTCGGTTTTGGAGACCGATGCTCTACCAACTGAGCTACACCCGTTTAGAAGCCATTTTGATTAATTAGTTCTGTTTGGATCAGTTTTGTAAACAGATATAAGGCACTACTTTAATCAAGTATTTCAGTGATCTGTCCGGCACCTACGGTACGTCCGCCTTCACGAATTGCAAAACGCAATCCTTTATTCAAAGCAATTTGATGGATCAAATCAACATGAATTGTAAGGTTGTCGCCGGGCATAACCATTTCAACTCCTTCCGGAAGACTGATCTCACCGGTTACGTCAGTGGTTCTGAAATAGAACTGTGGACGATAATGTTTGTGGAATGGTGTATGACGCCCGCCTTCTTCTTTTTTCAGAATATAAACTTCAGCCTTAAACTCTTTATGTGGTTTAATTGAACCAGGCTTAGCAATTACCATACCACGACGGATTTCATCCTTATCAATACCGCGTAACAGTAAACCTGCATTGTCGCCAGCTTCACCCTGATCCAGGATTTTGCGGAACATTTCAACACCGGTAACAACTGATTTCATTTTTTCAGCACCTAATCCGATGATGTCAACAGGATCGCCAACATGGATAACACCGGTTTCAATACGACCGGTAGCAACAGTGCCACGACCGGTAATTGAGAAAACGTCCTCAACAGGCATCAAAAATTCTTTATCGCGGTCGCGAACTGGTAAAGGAACATAGCTATCCACGGATGCCATAAGTTCCATGATTTTATCCTGCCATTTGGGTTCTTTATTCAATCCACCTAATGCAGATCCACGGATAACAGGTGTTTCATCGCCATCAAAGCCATAGAATGACAGCAGGTCGCGGATTTCCATTTCAACAAGCTCGAGAAGTTCTTCGTCGTCAACCAGGTCAACTTTATTCATGAAAACAACGAGCTTAGGAACACCAACCTGACGAGCTAAAAGAATATGTTCACGGGTTTGAGGCATAGGACCATCAGTTGCAGCTACTACGAGAATAGCTCCGTCCATCTGGGCTGCACCGGTAACCATGTTCTTGATATAGTCAGCGTGACCAGGACAGTCAACGTGAGCATAGTGTCTTGTTTCGGTCTGATATTCAACGTGAGACGTATTAATGGTAATACCTCTTTCTTTTTCTTCAGGAGCATTGTCAATTGAATCAAATGATCTGAGTTCAGAAAGCCCCTTTTCAAAAAGAGTAAGAGTAATTGCTGCAGTCAGCGTTGTCTTACCGTGGTCAATGTGACCGATAGTTCCTACGTTGACGTGCGGCTTCGAACGGGTGAATTTTTCTTTTGCCATATTGAATTATTGTTACAAGTTAATTAAGAAAAGATTTTACACTCAAAAAAATTGAGCCAATGATGAGATTTGAACTCATGACCCCTTCCTTACCAAGGAAGTGCTCTACCCCTGAGCTACATCGGCTGGTATTTGAGCGGAAGACGGGGTTCGAACCCGCTACCTAAAGCTTGGAAGGCTTTCGCTCTGCCAAATGAGCTACTTCCGCTTATAAAACCAGTGGGGAGAGAAGGATTCGAACCTCCGAAGGCTTAGCCAACAGATTTACAGTCTGCCCCATTTGACCGCTCTGGTATCTCCCCTAAGTTCATTATCTATAAGAACTGAGCCGATAGAGGGATTCGAACCCCCGACCCGCTGATTACAAATCAGCTGCTCTGGCCAACTGAGCTACATCGGCTTTTATTTTGCAATATGTCAATATATTTCTTTCAGTTTAACAAAATCTCACAACTATACTCCTGTTTCAGATATATGCGTCAAATACTTGTTTCACTGATTAAAACAGCCCTTTTATAGAAAGGGGCTGCAAAAGTATAAAACATTGCTGAATCTACAAACAAAAATGTGAAAAAAAACAAATTATTTTTTTATCCTTTCAATTTTGCTTTGTATTTCTTGATTTGAGGTCGTAATGCTTCAACTGAATTATCAATTGCTTCCTCAAAAGTTTTGCATTGTTTTTTTGCAAAAAGATCATTTCCGGGAACGCTTAACCTGACTTCTGCAATTTTATTTTCTTGTTTATCATTATTATCAAGTCGCAGTGTAACTTCACTTGATATGATTCCTTCAAACAGGCCATTTAGTTTACCAACTTTATCCTGTATAAAATCATCTAATTTCTGATCAGTCTTAAAATGAATGGATGAGATTTTTACTTTCATACGTTCCTCCTTTGTTTTATGCTTTTGGATGAGCTTGTTGATAAATATTTTTTATTCTTTCAATTGTATTATGGGTATATACCTGTGTAGCTGCAAGGCTGGCGTGCCCGAGCAATTCTTTTATTGCATTTAGTTCGGCTCCTTTATTTAACATGGCTGTGGCATATGTGTGGCGGATAACATGTGGACTTTTTCTTTTTTGTGTAGTAATAAATTGCAAATTATGCTTAACTGTATTATAAATGAGTTCCGGATATGCCTTCTTACCTTTCACTGTGGTAATAAAATAATCTTCGTTTGCGAAAGTACCGAATTCTTTTTTCTTAAACGAGACATATTCATTAATTATTTCTAATAGCACCGGGTTAAACGGGATTATCCGCTGTTTGCTTCTTTTTCCCATAACTGTAAGGGTTAAGGCACTTGTATTTATATCTTTGTGTTTTAATGCGGTTAATTCTGATACCCTTATGCCTGTAGCAAAAAGTATTTCCAGAATCATTTTGCTTCTAACCCCTTGAAAGTTGTTTTCAAAAATTTCAGAATCAAGCAATTGATTCATTTTTTCTGAATCAATAAAAAGTGGTAATCTATCCGGAGTTTTTGGTGCAACAACTTTCAGCATCGGGTTTTCTTTCACAAAATCCCATTTTATAAGAAATCTGAAATAAGATTTAAGAGTTGAGAGTTTGCGGTTTGCTGAGCGTGCTGATATTCCGCTTTCAAGTATTTGTGCAATCCAGGAACGGATTATTAAACTGTCAGCATCTTTAATATGAGAAATAGCATAAGTTGATTGTAGATAGTCTTTAAACTGTTCTAAATCAGTCTCATAGGCAATAAGGGTATGGGGAGAATAATGCTTTTCTGCAGCAAGATATCTGATAAATTCCTGAATGTGCATATATAACGCAAATAAAGGTAACCTGATTTTAACACCTTATTAAAATCAACGGCTAAAATACAAATTTGTTTTAATAAAAGCAAATTATGCCTTCAGGTTTGAAGAAAAAAATCAGTTAATATTTAAATTAACCGTTTTGCTCCAATTGTAAACGCTGGATATAAATGGCTTTGAGCCTTTCTTCACGCCTTTTAACGGAGGGTTTTGTGAATTTTTGTCTTTCGCGTACTTCTCTTACGACACCGGTTTTTTCAAATTTCCTTTTGAGCTTTTTTAAAGCTTTATCAATGTTTTCGCCTTCTTTTACTGGTACAATGATCATAAATATAATGTAAATTATTGATTAAATTTTTTTTGGGCTGCAAAGGTACGTATACATTTTAAAAGAACAAGCCATTTTTATAAATTATTTGTTAAATAATCCGTCATTAGCTTAAAAAGGTGCATTCTTGTATTTCCGCCATATATGCCATGGTCGCGGTTCGGATATATCATAAGGTCAAACTGCTTTTTTGAATCAACCAGAGCATCAATCATAGCAATTGAGTTCTCAACATGAACGTTGTCATCGCCCGAACCATGAACTATTAATAGCTTTCCTTTCAGAAGTCCGGCAAAGTTAATTGGAGAATTTTCATCATATCCCTCAGAATTCTCATCCGGAGTTCGCATAAAGCGTTCGGTATAGATATTATCATAGAAACGCCATGAACTAACCGGAGCTACGGCAATTCCGGTACTGAAATAATCGCTTCCTTTTGTCATACAAAGCAAAGCCATATACCCTCCATAGCTCCATCCAAAAACACCAATACGATCTTTATCAATATATGGAAGAGATCCAAGATATTTGGCTGATTCTATCATATCTGTAGTTTCATATTTTCCAAGCTGCAGGTAAGTCATTTTCTTAAATTCCTCGCCACGTAACTGAGTTCCCCGCGGATCAACAGAAACTACAATATAACCTTGTTGGGCAAGCATCTGAAACCATACAGTCTGCGAACGTCCCCAGGTATTTGTTACAGTTTGCGAGCCGGGACCTCCATAAACATATATAAGTACAGGATGTTTTTTTCCGGGGTCGAAATCAGGAGGTTTAAGCATCCATCCGTTTAAAACGACATCTTCGCTGGTGGTAAATTTGAAAAAATCAATATCGGAAAAATTAAATTCCTGAGCTGTGTTTTTTAATCTGGCATTATCTTCAAGCACTCTTATTGTTTTACCTGTATTTGTATTCATTGTAATATAAGGAGGCTCATTTAACGATTGTAAGGTTCCAATATAATATTGATAATTCTTACTGAAACTTGCTGAATTACTTCCTGGACTGGCTGAAAGCAGCTTATCGTCCTTGCCATTTATTTTAATACTGTATATTTCACGATCCATAGGCGAAACTTTTGCAGCCTGATAATAGATCCTGTCATTTTTGGGATCTATTCCATAAAGTGAGGTTACATCCCAATTTCCGGAGGTTATTGGTCTTATCATTTCACCGTTGATATCGTACAGATAAATATGATTAAATCCACTTTTCTCACTGGTGATCAGAAAATGCTGTTTGTTACTCAAAAATGTAAAATCATTTGTAATATCAATATAATATTTGTTGTGTTCTTCATAAATCACTTTCGATTTACCGGTTGTTGCATCGGCAAACAGTATTTCCAGATAATTCTGATGCCGGTTCAGGCGCTGTATTGCCAATGTTGAAGGATCTGTAGTCCAATGCATACGTGGGAGATAAATGTCAGTTTCTTTACCGGTATCAACATTAATGATTGATCCATCCGATACATTATATATATGTATGGTCACAACTGAATTATCTTCGCCTGCTTTTGGATACTTGAATTTATGATGATCCGGATATAGCTCACCATAATTTACCATCCAGAATTCCTTTACTTTGCTTTCGTCAAAACGCATAAAAGCAATTTTTTTACTATCGGGAGACCAATAAAACCCTTTTACAATTGCAAATTCTTCTTCGTAAACCCAGTCGGTGGTGCCATTAATAATATTTTCTTCAAGTCCGTCAAAAGTAATTTGGATTTCAGTTCCTGTAAGTAAATCAACCATGAAAAGATTATTATCACGAACAAAAGCAACTTTTGTACCATCGGGCGAAAAATCGGCAAGGCGCTGCTTACCGCCATTACTTAGCGGAGTCAGTTTATTGTTTGTTCTGTCATAAACATAATAAAACGATTGGGTTGAATGTCTGTAAATTCTTTCTATTTCGGTTGGTATCAATATCTTGCTTTCATCAGAGCTGAAAGTATAACTAAAAAATCTGACTGGTTTTTCAGCACCTTCCGGAATGAGCAGCCCATCATGAAGTATGGTTTGAACCAGCTTTCCATCGCTGTATCTGTACTGATTAATTGAATCCATTTCTTTAACAGTGTAATGAATTCCGTCATTCATTGATACAAGTCCATATATGCCTTTGGGATTAAATTTGCCTGATTCCCAGATGTCTTCGAGTGTAATTTGTTTTTTTTCTTCCTGGGCGGCTGCATTCAATAATAGCCCTGATAAAATAATCAATGTAATTAGTTTTCTAAGCTTCATAACGACTGTGAATTTTAAATTGAAGCCCCAAAAATAAATTTTTATTCTGAAAAGATTGCTTAATAATGCATCGGAAAAATATTATTGAAGTGAAATATTTATCTGCTTTGAGCGATATGTGTAAATTTGTTGCTCGTTTTATAGAATGTTTGTTATAAATAATAAAGCTAATCAAGCGGCAGCATGGCCTGGGATTCAGTATATTTATTACCTTTTCATATTCCAAAGCAGGAGTCTTACGAACCTGTTTACTTTGCAGATGATTCCGTATTAAGTAGTCCTGCTGTCGAAGCGCTTCCGGGATTGGTTACAATGACAATTGAGCCAGAACCATACGTACCCAGACCCGACCGGGGAGATAAAATCATAGATTCTAATTACGATTGGATAACTGTATTGTTTTTAGCATGTATCATCCTTATTACCATTGCTAAGAATAATTTCCCAAAACGGATAACACAATTGCTTAAAGCCAGTATTATCCCGCGTGCAACAACACAACTGCACAGGCAGGGCAATCCTTTTACCGAACAGATAACCCTGATACTCGGAATTATTTATTTGCTTACTTCCTCGCTTTTTGTCTTCCTTATTCTTAATAATTATGTTGCTCTGCCCGATTTTGATTTAAGAACCGAAATTTTCTTTGCCTTGATTGTTGCAGCAAATGGTTTGTACTGGCTATTTAAGGTGATACTTGTTAAAATAATTGCCTATATCTTTAAAACCAAAGAAGCCTCATCGGCATATTTATTAAACAATCTGGTTTTTAATATGGCGGTTGGTTTGATTTTGCTGATATCTTTACCTTTTGTTGTTTACACAGGAGCTGCAACTGTTTTAAATATTACTATGATATTTATCTCGATATTTTTGTTATACAGGGTTTTACGCAATGTGCTTGTAGGTTTGTCAATAACATATTTCCCTTTGTTTTACTTAATAATTTATGTTTTCACCGTTGAGATTGCACCATTGCTTATAATTGCAAAGCTTTTTCTGAACAATTTGGATAAAGTTTGAAATGGTCTGATACTTCTGCTGAAAACACAATGTGAAACATAGGGTTAATAACTCCCAAAATAATAACATTAACAGGATGCCAAAATTTAAAAAGAATGAGAAGCTGGTCAGCCAAAACAAAATAGAGCTGCTGTTTAGAAGCGGACAAACATTCTTTGAATATCCTTTTAAGGTGTTTTGGCTAATGTCAGACGAATTGCAGGAATATCCGGCTCAAATATTGATAAGTGTTCCGAAAAGAAGTTTTAAAAATGCTGTAACCCGTAATCTGATAAAAAGACGCATAAGCGAGATTTACAGAAAAAATAAAACGATATTTTATGAGAAATTAGCCGGAATGAACAGAAATTGCTTATTTGCGTTGATTTATACTGAACACAAAGTGTTGAATACGGCTGATCTTGAACCCAAAATAATTGTAATTTTACAACGTTTAACACAGGAAAATGAAAAGATTGTTGGGTAGATTTTTTGTGCTGTTGATCCGTTTTTATCAATATGCCATTTCACCGTATCTTATGCCTTCGTGTCGTTACACACCATCGTGTTCAGAATATGGAATTGAAGCTATAAAAAAATACGGACCGTTCAAAGGGGGATGGCTTACATTAAAACGTTTTCTTTCGTGCAATCCATGGGGTGGGAGTGGATATGATCCTGTGCCGTAAATTATGATTAATCAGATATCAATAAGAATATTATGAATATAGTTAAATCAGCATTTCGGAAAAAGATAGCAGCAGGTTTCCTGGGGCTGCTTTTAATTTTTACGCAAACCATTGCCTCTGCTCAGGTAAAGAGTGATTTTGAAATTGCAAAGAACCTCGACATTTTTGCAACTCTGTACAGAACGTTGAATGCAAATTATGTGGATGACCTTAAACATGGAAAATTGTTTGAAACTGCCATTGAATCAATGCTTGAATCGCTTGACCCATATACTAACTATATTCCTGAGACCCAGCGTGAGGATTATATGTTTATGACCACAGGGCAGTATGGAGGAATTGGTGCAGTAATTCAACAACGCGGTGATTATGTTATTGTCAGCGAACCTTATGAAGGCGCACCTGCTCATAAAGCCGGACTGATTGCTGGTGATAAAATCCTGGAGATAAACGGGCAATCAGCTAAAAATAAATCGGTTTCTGATGTTAGCACTATACTGAAAGGACAACCCGGAACAGATGTTAATGTGCTTATTGAACGGTTGAACCAGATAGAACCTATGCTGATTTCCATTACCCGTGAAAATGTTAAGGTAAATGATATTCCATATTATGGTATGCTGGAAGATGATATCGCCTATATCAATCTTTCAGGGTTTACTCAAACAGCTTCTTCGGCAGTGAAAAAAGCATTCAAAGAACTTGAAAGCAAATCTGAAGTTAAAGGGCTTATCATTGATCTTCGTGGTAATGGAGGTGGATTGCTCAATGAAGCAGTAGAGATTGTGGGGATGTTTGTTCCGCAGGGAGAAATGGTGGTTAGCACTAAAGGCAAGCTTAATGATTCGAACCGCGTTCATAAAACAAAGTCTCAGCCCTTGGATCTTAAGATCCCGATCGCAGTTCTTGTGAACAATCATTCGGCTTCGGCTTCTGAAATTGTTGCAGGCGCTTTTCAAGACCTTGACAGAGCTGTAATAGTAGGTCAAAGGACTTTGGGTAAAGGCTTGGTTCAGAATGTGATGCCACTGGTTTATAACTCAAGTATTAAAGTAACGGTTGCCAAATATTATATTCCAAGTGGTCGTTGTATTCAGGCAATTGATTATTTCCATGAAGATGATAATGGCGCTCCTTTGGTTATCCCTGATTCGCTGAAAACAGCTTTTAATACCCGTAATGGCAGAACCGTTTACGAATCGGCAGGCATAGAACCTGATGTTGCCATTGACCCCAAAACATTGGGAAGCATCACAGTGGCGCTGATCTCAAATCATTTGATATTTGATTTTGCAAACCAGTTTTATCAGAAAAACACAGAAATAGCACCTGCTGAAGAATTTGAAATTACTGATCAGATTTATGAAGAGTTCAAGGATTTTGTTTCAAAAAATAAAGTTGAATACCAGATAGCAGCCGAAAAATCATTGGAAAAGCTAAAGTCGTCATTAGGTGATGATATGACTGATAAAGCACGGGAATTTATTGAAGGGATGGAAAAAGAGATTGCAACTATCAAACAAAATGATCTGCTTACTTATGAAACTGAGATCAGACAAATACTCCTTTCTGAGATAATTACCAGATATTATTTTCAGCGTGGCAGGGTAATATCAGCTTTAAATAAAGATGAGGTTGTGGAAAAGGCATTGGAGGTTTTACATGATAATAACAAGTATAAAGATGTTATTGGAAATGGTTCGAAATCAAATACTAATAGCAAAGGTTAAAAAATGTCTTAAAAAAGATTTAATTTTGTTCTCAGTTCAATGAAATAGCAAATGAATGAAAGAAAATACTTTTCAGATTAAAATAATTCAGTTTGATCACAGGAAAGAATTGCCTTCTGCTGATCAGGAATTGGTCAATTTAGCTTTTGAAGCCGCTCAGAATGCCTATTCTCCTTATTCTGGTTTTGCAGTCGGAGCTGCATTACGACTTGCCAATGGCGTGGTAGTTAAAGGAAATAATCAGGAGAATGCTGCTTATCCTTCAGGACTTTGTGCCGAGCGGGTGGCAATGTTCTGTGCTGCATCGCAATATCGTGGAATAGCAATTGAATCAATAGCTATTGTTGCTCAGAATGAAAATTTTGATATTCATGAACCATTTACGCCTTGTGGGGCATGCCGGCAGGTTATGGTTGAATATGAGCAGTTGCATCAGGTTAGTTTACGTGTTATACTTGCTACAAAATCAGGTAAATGTGTGGTTGTTGAGGGTATGGAAAATCTGTTGCCGCTGGCGTTTCTGGCTAAATATCTGAAGGAATAACCTGTTAAATACAACAGTTAAACAGGCTTTATATGAGTGATTTATCCTGCTCAGGGATTTATATTACATAATTCACTGAAATAACTTTGCTTTTAAGCTTACTTCAAAAAAAATATCATGAAAAGACTAATATTTATCCTCGTTTTTATTATTACCACAAGTATTGGGTTTGCACAGAAATCAGCGTATTTGTTATATAATACAAAAGGCAAAACCACTAATTATTCAAAGCTTCTGAAAGATGCCATGAATGCTGACATAGTTTTGTTCGGCGAGTTGCATAATAATCCGGTTTGTCACTGGTTACAGCTTGAACTTGCAAAGGATCTTTATTCAGGAGTCGGGGACAGACTTATTCTGGGTGCAGAAATGTTTGAAAGTGATAATGCAATGCTTGTAAACGAGTATATTAGTAATAAGATCAAAACACGCAATTTTGAAGCCGAAGCCAAATTGTGGCCAAACTATAAAACTGATTACAAGCCGCTTATTGAATTTGCCCGTGAAAACGGACTTTCTTTTATTGCCTCAAATATACCGCGGCGCTACGCAGCAATGGTAAACTCCGGTGGATTTGAAGCACTTGAAACGCTTTCGGACAAAGCAAAAGAGCTTATTGCTCCTCTCCCTGTTGAGTTTGATCCGGAATTGTCGCAATACAAGAAAATGGCGTCAATGATGGGTGGCCAAATGGGTGATCATATAAGCAACAATACAGTAAAAGCACAAGCTATTAAAGATGCGACAATGGCGCACTTTATTCTTGATAACTTTAAACCCGGTATGGTTTTCCTTCATTTTCACGGCAGTTTTCACAGTGATTTTTTCGAGGGCATTATGTGGTATTTACAACAACAAAACAAAGACCTGAAAATAGTAACATTAAGCAGCGTTGAGCTTGATGATGTGGATGATTTTCCTGAAGAGAAAAAAGGAGCTGCCGATTATATTCTTGCCATTCCATCAACAATGACAAAAACTCATTGACAGGTACATCCTTTCTGTTCTGAAAGTTTTGTCTGAGAAAAACTCAGAATCTGTAGCCAATTCTAAAAAAAATCAATCTTCCCGGACTTTCGCTCAGTCTGTCGTCAATATATTTTTTGCCGAAAAGATTATCAATTTGTAAAGCAGCGGTATAGTGCTTTTTAAAGGTTTTGTCGAACCGGATATTCAAAATAAAGTGGTCATCAAACATATCAGTGAAGAAATATTCTGTATCAATGACATTCCATTCGTTTATCCAGGTTTTACCATAATATTTGGCAAGAACTGAAGTATTGAAATATTTCTGATTCCATCTTATGCCCCCTGATAATTTATGTTTTGGAATATCAGTCAGATATTTGCCTGTAAGAACCGAATCAACCTTCATGTCTTTCACTTCATGTTTTATAATTCTGGCACTGGTAAGAGTGTAATTACCAAAACAGGTCAGATTTTCATTAAAATCATATCTGATTTCTGCTTCCACACCACTGATCTCTACTTTCCCGATATTACTTTTTGTTATAATGGGAGCGCGCCGGTAACCCATGTTTACAGTATCTCCCGTGCTGGTGTAATACATGAAGTTTTCGCCTATGCTATAAAACAATGAAGCGGTCAGCATTAATTTATTATTAAGTAAAACATCGCCACCAAGTTCAAAAGCATCAATTAATTCCGGCTTCAAATCAGGATTTGCAATAGCAAAAGTACTTTTTTTGTTTCCGGTCCGGCTCAGGTCGTCAAGAATGGGAGCCCTGAAACCTTTGGCATATGAAGCAAACAGCCTTGAATTCTCAGAATAATTATATCGCAGTGAAATGCGCGGAGTGATAGCATCCCAGTTTTTGTTTTCGAGATTGCTTGTTTCATAGTTTTTATAAAAGGCAATAGAATACGATGGGTAATCAATTGAAAAATGTGAATCGCTGAAGCGGGCGTAGTCATATCTTATGCCTGTATTCAATGTAAGTTTGTCTTTAAGTATTGTAAATTCATCCTGAACATAAACAGCCATAATATTCAGCTTTCCTGAATTATTTATTATATCGGTGGAGGTGAAGTAAACATCTCGCCCGTCAACAGTGCCGGATTTCCCACTCAAACCAAAACTGATTTTGTGCTTTTTGAATTTGTAAAGATCAAAATCGAGATTAAAACCAAAATCTTTTCTTGTAGCTTCAGCTTCATATAGTTTGTATTCGCCTTCGCTCATGTATTCATAAACTCTGAAATAATCCTCGGAGTTATTAAACAGATTAAGCTGCCATCTTAGATAATTCAGCATGCCTTTGTATTTCAGCATGTTAAATAGAGTTTGGTGTCTTGAAAAAGCACCAAACTCATCAAATACTTTTATGCCATTTCCCCGCTTATCGTGAAAATACTGAGTATGCAGCTCAAGTATATGATTATTCCCAAAATCATAACCAGCTTTAAGTGCAGTGGCGTACTCCTTCAGGTAAGCAGGAACAAGAATAGTATCTTCTTTGGTGTGAAATATTTCGGGTGTGGTAATATAACCATCGCTGTGTCGGGTATTAGCCGATAAATCCCAAAACAACAAATGTCTTTTGCCAAAAGGTTTCTGCGTTCCTGAAAACCTCAGATCACCACTCAATGTGTTCAGACTTCCATACTCCAGGTTAACTTCGCCACCGGGTTTATCAGAAGGACGCCGGGTTTTAATTTCTATAACTCCTCCCATAGCACTGCTGCCATATTTGGCAGGTCCCGGACCCTTTATTACGTTTATTTCTTCCAGATTGTTCTTATTCAATGCATTCCAGTTCACTGAACCACCATCAGCCTTGTTAAGAGGCATGCCATCCATTACCACCAGTGTACGACTTTGATCGTTGGCAGGCATTCCACGCATAGAAACCACAACACGGCTTGAAAAAATTCCGGTAGTACTATTGCTTATTACTCCGGGAGTGTAGTCAAGCATTTGATTTACACTTATAACAGGCGAAGTTTCAATTTCACGAATATCAATTGTATGCATCCTTTGTGGCTGCTGCAACTGAAGTTGAATCTTCTGGGCAATAATCTCAACCGGAGCTGACACAAAAACAGTATCTTCCAGCAAGATGCTGACAAAATTCTTTTGTCCGGGTTTTATCTGAACGCTTACCTCTTTTTTTTGATATCCTATGTGACTGATTACAAGATCATAATTGCCTACATTCAGGTTCGAAATGATGAAATTACCTTCTTCATCCGAAATACTACCGGCTTTTCTGTATTTCACAACTATATTGGCTCCGTTAACCGGAGACCCGTTAGCGGCTGCAATTACCTTCCCCTGTAGTGTTTCATGTCTGTTCTGACCGAATGAATCAAACCCGGGAATAAGAGCAATAATAAAAATGATTACAAACAGCTTCTTTTGCATTGATAAGTCACCCTCAGAAAAACCCTACTGTTGAATTTTAATATCCATAACCATATAGCCATTGTCAGTATTATCGTTCTGCAAAACATGAACCAGCCCTATTTTTCCTGCTGCTGTTTTAAACGGAATGACTTTTCCTGCTGTAGCCCATTTAAACTTTTTCTTACCCCACACATCGTTATAAGATACAATAAGCAAACTGTCGTTCTGGGCAGCATTGAAATCTTCAACAGCTATTGGTGTACCTTCAGCGCTAATATCCCAAAGAGTGTAATTACGTGTTTGCCAATCAATTATTGTAGGATATAATTTTTTCGCGTCATCACTGAAATTATCCATTTCGCCCGGCGAAGAGAGAGAAGGTCCGGGAGGATTGTCTTCATTCTTGAAATAGCATAATATGTCAATTTCATTTTGAAACAAATAAGCTGAGTCTACTCCATAGGTTTTTCCTGTTGAAGGGATTAAAAATTGCCCGAATTCAGTATTGTTCTGATAACCAAGCTTTACAGAAGGAATGTGATAAATTCCTCCGAATTTTGAATTCGGATCTTTATATACTACCAAGCTTATCTCCGCTGTAAATCTTTCTCTGTCCATAACCGAAAAGACCCAGGTTACAACAGGTTCAACATTCTGAAAAAGCCTTTTGTCAATTTCAAGATATTGAGTAAAGATGGCAGTATCCATAACTGTAATCATGCTCTCATCAGGAAGTTTCTTTTTAATAGTGAAATTGGTCAGGTTGCTGTTATCGCTCCGTGCCTGGATGCCAAAAAACAATTCACCGCCAACAGCCACAGTATCATTGTTTTGTGTGTAAACTTCACCTATTTTAAAATTTATAACCGGTGGTTTGCTCTTTTCTTCTTCCTTACATCCCCAAATCATACTAATTAACAGTATGACAATTAAATAAGGATAAAATCGCTTGTTCATTAGCCTAATGTTTATTTAATTATTTGGATTCCTGTTTTATTTATTGTTGTAAATATATCAACATTGTTCTGAAAACTCAAAACAATGTTGATATGCCAGAGATTTAAGCTTTTATTCAAAGCTTTAATTTACAACAGTTTTAATTGATCTTACCTGCCCGTTTTTATCATAGCAGTTTATAAAATATACACCGGGTAAGAGTCCTTCAATTGTTATTTCATTTTCTAAACTGTTTTTTATTTCTTCAAGAAGTCTGCCTTTGGTGTCAAAAACTTTTATACCGGAAATATTTTCCAGATTTCTAACTACAAAGGTTCCAGCCGAAGGGTTCGGAAAAACAAAGGGTTCAACGGAATTTGCAATTTCTCCAATTCCCGTAATTGCTTCACCGGTAATAATGATATTATCAATTAATGAACTTCCGTTAGCCTGTATTGTATTGCCGTTAATATCAGTATTGGATTTTACCAGCCATCTCAACGAAATGTTCTTGTCTACGTCTTCGCATTCTTCAGGCAGAAGTACCCCTTCCACTGTTCCATCGTTCCAGCTATCGGTACATTCAATTGTTGCCAGATCATTCCATGGAGATGAACCTGAAAGTTTATATTGTAAAATAAAGTCTCTGGGTCCGGGTGTTTCAGTTTCCGATTTTTGTTTACTGTACACTTTAATATTCTTATATCCTGGTGTACGAAATTTTACTATCCAACAGATAGAGTCAGCTCCATCATTCCATCCTGTGGTTTTTGCACATTTGTCGGTGCCTCCGTCAATACCGGTAGTGGTATAATCAATTTCAAGCTCAAAATACGTAGGAGTGCCGCTTGTTCCATATTCACAAGAAAGGAACCTGTTTGCATTGATTGAAATTGCTATATCAGGGTATTCATCTGCAGAACCTTCAGGGAAAATCCATCCTGATATTGTGTCCTGTGCCATTATATTTCCTGAGATCAAAAACAGGACAGTGATTGCTAAAAAAGTTAGTTTTCTTTTCATAATAATTTGATTTTGAGATTAATAATTGTAACTTAAAATGATTTGCAATTCAATATAGTTTCTTAATTAATTATAAATATTCCTTTCGATATGAAAAATCTGCATAACGCTTCATAAAAATTTATTCAATGATTTTATTAAGGTCGTCCATCACTTTGTCAAACTGTTCAAGTAGCTCAGGTTCCATATCATTGTATAATTTATCGAAAAATCTAACAATTTTTTCACCTTTTGGAGTAAGTATAGTTTTTCCTCCCATTTTGCCACCACGTTGCTTTTCAATTAATTTAAAACCAAGTCGTTCTTCAATGTTTTTAAGATTTTGCCAGGTCTGCCTGTAGCTATACCCCATTTTTTCTACTGCCGCCTTAAGCGAACCTGTTTCTTTTATTGCTTTTAGTAATTGCCACTTGCCTTCACCAAGAACACTGACTGAAGCATCTGTTTCAATCCAGAACTTAAATCTTAGGTGCAACTTTTGTGGTTTGGCGTTCATATTCAAATCCTGTTAAGTAATTGATGCCCAAATCAATTTATCGGTTACTTATGCCCAACAAAATCAGACTTCGGGTCAGAAACAAAAAATATTTTATAATTTATTCTTGTATTACTTAAAATTATTGGATATTTGCGACCTGCAAAAATAACATAACGTTTAATATCTGCAATTACCATGATGAAAAAAGTTTTATTTACGCTTGCTGTTGCACTAATGGTGTTTATGTTAACAGCTCAGAAATTTAGCTCAGAAACCAAAACAGACGGAATAAGCGGAGCCACCAAGCCTATGGCGAAGGATGGTAACAGCTTGTTTCATAAAACTGATGAGGTTAAATTAAAACCCGGAACACTTTTAATTGCTGGTGAAGTAGAAAAGCCTGGCAAAGTTGACTTTGATAAATTATACAAGAGAGAGGTTTTTGTAAAGGAAGCAACATACAGCAAAGCGGAGGGTATTGACTTTATTGGTGCCTATCGCTACAGTGGTTATTCGCTCTTTGATATTTTAAATTCATTCAATCTTCAGAAAAAAAACAGTGAAATATTCCCACCGACAATTGACCTTTATCTGATCATTGAAAATTCATCCGGAGAGAGCGTTGTATTTAGCTGGTCAGAAATATTTCACACTAATAATCCTCATCAGATAGTTATTGCCACTGAAATGGCACCCATTGTACCATACCGAAAAGAGGTGAATTATGCTATGGGGAATACCTGGAAAGTGGTAGCTTCCAACGATCTGTTCGCTTACCGTGTGCTGGTTGATCCGGTAAAAATTACTATCCGCTCATTTGATAGCAAAGAGTATCTTATAGATCGCGATATTAAGACTATGTCCAATCCTGAAATAAAAGTTTTTCTTAGTGATATTTTGATTCAAACCATTAATCCTTTTACTGATAACACAAAACCTATGCGTTATTATTCCAGTTTTTATGGTATGGGGATGGGTTATCATCCTGCTAAATATTTTCAGGGACCTTCGTTGGTAAATTTTTTGGAAAATACTATTGATTTATTTGATGCTTCACTGATAAGCAATGGCCTGGTATGCTTTGCCGGCGCCGATGGTTATCGTACCATTTTTAGTTTCAGTGAATTGTTTAATCGTACTGATCAGGTATTTTCAATATTTTCGGTTCCTGATGGCGATAAGAAACAGGAAGGTGTTCGGATTTTTCATCCTGCCGAATTTTATGCCGATCGTTCTGTCAAGCTGCTTTCTGAAATGTACATTTTTCAACATAAATAATTTATCCTTCCCGAACTCTGCTTTTTCAGTTTTTGCTTTCGGTTTTAATAAAACCGGGTTATGAATTTATTTGTAATTTCGTTGCCTTAGTACGCTTATTTATATATTGAGCGTTTTATATTCCTAATCAGCTTATTATAATGCAGAAACTTGAAGAATTAAAACGTCTGCTTCAATTTTTCAGACTTGATACAGAACTGGAAAGTCCTGACAGTGTTCATGAAGAGATAACCAAAGGGATAATTTTCAAAGGTACGAATCTTTGGATCCTGATGTTTGCCATTATAGTTGCATCGGTAGGTCTGAACATGAATTCAACGGCAGTTATTATTGGTGCTATGTTGATTTCTCCGCTTATGGGTCCGATTAATGGAATAGGATACAGTATAGCCACATATAATTTTGACCTTTTTCGTAAATCGGTTAAGAATTTCACTTTTGCTGTTTTTGCCAGTCTTTTTGCATCAACACTTTATTTTGCTCTAAGTCCCATATCAACAGCTCACTCGGAGCTACTAGCCCGTACCAGTCCAACCATTTACGATGTTATAATTGCATTTTTTGGCGGGCTTGCTGGTATTGTTGCAATAAGCAGTCGCTTAAAAGGTAATGTTATTCCTGGAGTGGCAATTGCCACAGCGCTTATGCCTCCGTTATGTACCGCAGGATATGGACTGGCCACCTTTCAGTTTAATTATTTCTTTGGAGCTTTTTATCTGTTTACGATCAATACTATTTTTATTGCTTTTGCTGCAGTATGGGTTTCTCAGATATTAAAATTTCCTATACGCGCCCCGATTGCTGAAAGTAGGAAAAAGAAGATAAATAGCTATATTACTGCTGTAATAACAATCGTTTTATTGCCAAGTATTTATTTCGGTTATCAGCTTGCACAGCAGGAAAAATTTCATCAATACGCCAGTAAGTTTGTTTCAAATGTCAGTCTTTATGAAGGCAATTATCTTTTAAAATCCAGTATTGATCCTAAAGTTAAGGATATTGTGCTGGTGTACGGGGGTAATCTGTTGAATGACAGGCAGAAGGATGATGTAATCCATAAAGCTTTGGATTTTGGGTTGCAGGATGCAAATATATCGGTTGAGCAGGGTTTAACCTTTGGCGATCTTGATGAAAAAGCCGGAGAAGTCTACAGATTAAAGGAACAGGTTAATTTATTGCATATTGCGCTTGAACACAAAGCTGCTGAAATTGATAGTTTAAGGCAGAAAGATGCTTTTGGAAGTGTTATTCTTAATGAGATCAATGCCCTGTTCCCCGAGATTATTGGTTGTGCTTATTCTGACAGCTACATATATCACGATACTTTATCGCAGCCGCTGAAAGCTTCTATCGTTATTTTATCGCTGAAAGAAAGCGAATTGTCTTTAGAAGAGAAGGATAGAATTGAATTATGGCTAAAAAAGCGATTATCAAGCGAAAGGGTAAAAGTTATTTACGAGTAGGGCTGATACCGGGATAGACAATCTTCAGAAAATTATCAGTTTCTTACAATTGAACAAGAAGAACTTCTTTTTTGCCGTTTCTCATTACTTCAACAATAACGGTGTCGCCGGCATTCAGGGTATTTAGTCTTGCCATATAATCGTAAATATTCCCAACCTGTAATCCGTTCATTGCTATTATAACATCACCTTTCAGTATTCCTGCTCTTGCTGCAGGTCCTTCCTGCCTGACCCCATCCACTCTGAGACCCTGATTTGTTGAAGCATAATCGGGAATTATGCCAAGTGTTATTTTATATCCTCTTCCCATACCAGTACGGGTCATGGTGCCACTTTCGGTAAATGTTAGGCTTTCAGTGTGGTCAGCCAGATAATACGAATTGTATTTACAAAATAGTCCAAGCTGTTTTGTGAATTACAATCGTTAATGCCGGTGGTTAAAATATTCAGAACAATTGAGCGGAGCGATAATTGGTCTGTTATATTTTTCCAACCGGTATAATTGCTTAAATCATACACAAAATCAGAGATAGCTTCAAGCCCTGCAATATTTACCCACCCTATCCATCTTAGTGCAACAGACTTAGATATTTTCTCCTGACAACTAATTGAGTTTCAATAAGGTGCTTTTAGTGCCTCCATAAGGCGGATAAGTCGGGAAGATTGGAAAAATTGATTATAAGCAGCCTGTCTATCTCATGTTCATAATAATATTAACCGTGCTAACTCCATCAGTAATATCAATAATTCCATCTTGGTTTAAATCGGCATTTTCAAAGCAGAATGGATGAGGAATATTTCCAAGAATATAGCTTAACATACATACCACATCCTGAATGTTTACTTCACCATCGCAGTTTGCATCGCCGGATAAAAACACAGGTTCATCCAATAAAGTTATAACGCCATCTGAAATCAAAGGAAAGTACGCACCATCAATTGTAGATAAAATTGCATTTGTAATATTTAATTGATAAATTCCGGCTTGTGAAGGAGTGTTTAATATGAAAGAAATATTAGCTAAAAAAGGAACTGGAGGACCCATTGAGAAACCTGTTACTCTCAAAATTGTACTGTCGGGAAAAATAGCAGCATTTACATCAATATCAGGTGTATTTAAACTAATCGAATTATTCACATATGAAAAACCGACAGGTAATGAAATATCAAATTGGAATGAAAAATACTGGATTTCACTTTGTATAAATACATCAATTACCATTGTTGAATCTGTAAAGCCAATAGCATTATCTATTATGATTGAACTCTGTTCCTGCGCTTTTACATTAAGCGTAAAAATGATAAAGCAACCAACAAGCGTTAGTTTTAGGCGAAAAGGTAATATTTTTTTCATGACTTTTAGTTTTTAGATTTATAATAATTTTGAACTAATTCAAATAAATCGCTGGCAAGCACTGCACTATTAGCTATTGTTTTATTTTGGCTTTCTGAAAGAGAAAGTATCACTTCAGAAGCCTGCTGAGAAGGCAGAGCATCTTTATTGTTTATACTCCATATAGTTTGAAGTGTGAAAGCCTTAATGAAATATGTGTTATCCTCAATGCTTTCAAAAGGGTATTTAATGTCAGATGTAGTATTACTTATTATTTCTTTCCAGTATTGAAATTCATCAGGTTCAAACATAACGTCTAAATTATTGATTATCATCAAATACTCAGGCTTAAACATTGGAGTAAGCTGTGATATCATATTGTCATCAGCGTGATAATAAAAAATTTTATTTTCTTTGAATTCTACTGTTGCAAAAGGTGTGATCCAATCATTGTTTTGCTGAGCAAAACCATTAATGGACAAAACTAAAATTAATATTGTAAGTATTCTCATAATTGAATTTATTAAATTTGTTTTTAGATGTTTAATTTATATATAAATTAAACTATTTATTAATATACAATAAATTTTTCTTTTCCAACAGTCTTGCCTTCGCTATACAATACTCCAATATATATTCCGGGCTTCCAGTTTATTGTATTCAGAGATATTTGTTGCTGACCCTTTAATGAAATAGACTCAGATTGTTGCAAACCAAGCATATTGAAACATTTTAATTCTAAATTTTGATATTGCTGAGCGTTATTAAATGTAAAACTAAGATGATCTTTTGCTGGAGAAGGATAAATAGTAATAATAAGATTTTGATCATTTGGCTTTAATTCTGAGAGATTTTCAGTTCCTGATAAAATATCGCAATCATTAAGATAAATAAAACCACTTTGCTGGGTACCAGAAGTGCAAAGACTGTCGTAGGTGAAATTACCGGTATATGCTGTGTCGTACTCCAGGTTGAGATTGCATCTTGCCAGATAAATACTATAATCAATACGAGAATTTCTATAAGTAAGACTTCTAAGGTACTTGCCTGAAGGCAGTGGTTTAATTATTGTAGTAAGGAACTGGGGTGGATAATTGAAATAATTTATTAAATTCAAATCTTTATTAATTTCAAAACCATCAAATAATAATTCGCCGGCAATAAGGTCTTCCCATGATGTATTACCAAAAGCTGAAGATATTATCATCATTGAATCCACTGGAGCTAAATAGCTAAATATTCCCACATTATATTGTTCATTTATATTTTTAAAATCAAATTTAATATACCCCAATTCATTTCCTTCTGCATTGAATTTCATCAGTATCCCATAAATTCCTGTTTCAGTTAAAGAATATTTATAACCGGGACACCAGAAATTACCATCAGGGTCTTCTATCATGCCATTTCTTGATGAGCCTATTATTGTATCATTAATTCCAAAAGGAAGTACCCATTCTTCGTTTCCATCACTATCTGATAAAACAAAAAAAGGTCTTATCCAATAAACGCCATCTGGCTCCCATGGATGTTTCCAGTAGCCATATCCGCTGATTAAGTATTTATTATCAGAAGTAATAATCAAATTAGTTGAATTGTTCCCGGCTGATTCCGGATAGTCATGTATTGTAGCAAAAGGTTTTATCCACAATATTTCGCCATTAGCATTGAGCTTAATAAGATGTATCCTTTCATATGGAGTTTGCCCAATGTTACTAGCGAGAACCACTATATCGCCGTTATCAAGCTCTTTTAAGCCATCGACAAAAGGCATAGAGATTTCAGATTGATTTTCAAAACTTTTACACCATTCACTTTCTCCACAAGCATTTAATTTCATTATAAACGCTCCATAATTTTCATTTTGCGCTGTTACGCCACAAACTAAAATACCACCATCACGTGATTGTTCAATAGATTTTGGTGTAACGTAATCCATGTTGTCAAGCGAGATTATTCTATCCCATAAAACTTCACCATTTATATTAGTTTTAATCAGCCATCCGCATCTTTGATTTTCATTAAAATCAGGATAGTAAAACCCACAAATTAAATAACCCTTATCATAAGTTTCAATTACATCACGCACATAAGCCTTTCTATTATATAGTTCATTCCCATATATTTTCGGCCAGGTTTGAGCAACCGAAGACAATGATAGAATAATCAGACATAAAGAAAAAAAATAACTATTTTTCATAATTCATGTATTAAAAACTCCCTGCCCTTGTTAGAACAAGTGCAGGGAGTTGAATGATTAGTAAACAATTAAGCGTTTGGTTTCAATAATACGATTACTGTAGTAAATGCTAATAATATAAGTGCCAGGCTTATAATCACTAAGTTGGAAAACAACCTGATCTTTGTTCTTTTGTAAAGATAGGGTTTCAATGACCTTACCCTCAATACCGGTTACAGTTAAAAATGCCTGAGCATTAATCAGATTAAAGTCTTGTATATCGTAGTTAATAATTACGAAATCTTTTGCCGGATTGGGATGCAATATTATCACCTCATCCTGCTGTGTAACATTTGAGCGCTTTCTATGCTTTACAATATCAGACTTATTAAAATCAGGTAGGGGGATTTCAGGTTCAAATTCAACAATGTTATGGGCAATAAGAATATTGCGTGCATAATTGCTTGCCGCCTTTGAGCCATTATCCATCATATCCAATAGCCATGCCACTGTGGTGCTATCAGGCAAATAAATGCTTTTCCCCTGTTGCCTGAGCGTCTCGGTTTTAGAAAAGAAAGTAATAATATCGTTATGAGCTGTAAGTTTTTCTGAATCAAGGCTGAACACAGTAGGAATTGAGTTTAGAATATCCAATGCAGCAACATTATTGCCTTGCTCCTGCCTTATAAAGGCTGCCTGATACCATTGATGCAATGAATTATCTGCAAGCAGAATGTTAATAATACTATCCTTAGCGGCTGCAGTATTATCATTTAAGTACATATGTATCAATTGTTTTTGATACTCGGCTTCTTTGTTTCGATAGTATGAGAAAGTAGCTTGTAAATTTTCAAAAACCGAAACAATATCACGACCTTCAAGTATTTCATCCCACATATACTCCGGTAATGGCTGCAAACGTTGTTCAAGCAAATCTAAGAGTTCATTATTTTTGGCGCTGTGGGGGTTTGCAACAAGTATATTGCGTATCATGGCATCAATAAGCACATTTTCTTTTTCAATGGCTGAAGCTAATACTTTGTTGCTTATATAAGGCGAACTTGACATTAGCTCATTGTAAACTTCCAAACTTTGCCAGGGTGCACTCGTGCTTACATTCCAATACAATGCATCGGTATCGCCTGCATCTTTCAGTGCATTGATCACAGTGTTAATAGCTTCAGCCTGTTGATTGGCATCAGCTAACAAAAATCTTAATTGTTCTTCGTTGAATTCTCCGCCGGGTGGATTAATATTGGAAGGACAACTATCTTCACCCCAAGCAGCATTTACATTTTCTTCCTTCGTTACACCTGATATGTATTTTGGTTCTAATTTTTCTTCTCCATTTTTAATACCATGATAATAATAATAAATATGATCACAAACATTATGTATATCCGAATCTGGTGGTGAATACCAGCTAAAAATATTACCTGCAGGAGCATCTGATAATGGTGCTGGAGAACCCTGGTAAGGTGCTATTCCTAAATTATTTGCACCACTAGCAATTACAAAAATGTCAAATCGATTATCTTCGAATTTATTACAACGTATTGTTAAACCATTATGGGAATTTGCACTTCTGTTATTTCCAATAGGATAAACTGCTAAGGACATACCTTCAATCCTGTTCTTATAAAGAGTATTCCTTGCTTCGCCTGTATCCCAAAATATGATTCCAAATGCAACTTGATAAACAAAAGGATTAAATACGTTTTCTTCAATTCTAAATCCGGAAGCATCATTAGATATTTGCATACCAATAAAACCAACAATAAAATGATTTCTGATTACAATAAAATCATTAATTCCACTTGAAAATATTCCATAGTTATTATCGTTAAAATATGCTGAGTCAACAAGAAATGATTTGTCTGTTTCAGTACCTAAAGCGCGAATCCCATAAGCGAGATCTTCGAATTTACTAATACGAACATTTTGACAAGGCTGGTATAAATCAAGACAATAATCTAAAACTTTGAAACTTGAATTGAGACTAAGTATCCCTGATAAATATGTCTTCTTTTTATTCAGATAATAATTAATAAAATGGTTTCCTTCAGTAAGAATGCCGCTAACGCCAACTAATTTAATACACGCAACAGGATCAATATCAGGTATTATTGTAGATGTGAAATAAAAGTTACAGTTCTTAAAGTAGCTTAGATTGTCCCTTGGTTCATCGTTAACAGGATGAAAGTTTTCGTACTCAGGAAGATAAACACCAATTTTATTATTACGGAACTCTGAGGAATGTGCCATAATAATACCACCCGTGTAACCGGGTTCTATAGGAATAATTGGAAACCCGTCAATATTTTTATAATCAAATTCATCATCTGTTTTTCCTGCCAGTACTCCAATAAAAGCATTCATTACCAAAGCACCATTAGTAAAGCTTGCTTTTCCCTGGTAAAGATACCCATTAGGATGTGATGAATATTGGCTTTTATCAGAACGACCCCATACTTCTATACCGGGCCATAAACTATTTGAATTCAGATTTGTTAAAACACCTCCATCTATTATTAATTTTCCTCCTCGTTTAACAATAAGCTTAGCATCCGGAGCAAACCTTACAGTTGATTCAATTGTAAGTACTGCACCTGGTTCTATTTGAATACCATAATCAATATCCTGATTACTGGTCCATGTTTCGTTACCTGTAATGACTACGATACCCTGTGCCATAATTGTAAAAGCAATACACAGGATAAAGTTTATTGTTAATATGTATTTGATTGTTTTCATGTTTGTATGAGTTTAAATTAAGTTAAAATGTTTCTATTCTTTCGGTAAATTATAATTACACTAAGGAGGAAACAGTTTCTCATACAAAATGGTTTTACTTGTATGAACGGTAAATATATAGAGGAAGCTACTTTGAAATAACTGCGTAACTGCGTAACTGCGTAACATAAGTTAAAATATGGGGCGCTAAGATAATACAAAAAACCGAGAAATCCACAAATCTGGTAAAAATTTTTGCGAATTAATTTATTATTGTATTATTAAAGGTGGATTAGTCAGGAGGTAATAATAATGTATTTTGTCTTTAAGCCTGTTGTATAAATCCTTGTTATGTGCTTAAAAACCTGTTGAAGCAAACTCTAAAAGGTTCTTATACAGATTGGAAAAATATTACAGATCAATTCCCGCTCTGCCCGATTGTTCTATATATTTAAACCATCGGCAAAATAGTTAGGACTATTTTGTAAATACAAATCGTATTATTTTATCGCTGAAAGAAAACGAATTAGCTTTGGAAGAGAAAGATAGAATTGAATTATGGCTTAAAAAGCGATTATCAAGCGAAAGGGTAAAAGTTATTTACGAATAAGCCAGATACCGGGATAGACAATCTTAAAAAAAACATCAGTTTCTTACAATTGAACAAGAAGAACTTCTTTTTTGCCATTTCTCATTACTTCAACAATAACGGTGTCGCCAGCATTCAGGGTATTTAGTCTTGCCATATAATCGTAAATATTCCCAACCTGCAATCCGTTCATTGCTATTATAACATCACCTTTCAGTATTCCTGCTCTTGCTGCAGGTCCTTCCTGCCTGACCCCATCCACTCTAAGCCCCTGATTTGTTGAAGCATAGTCGGGGATTATGCCAAGCGTTATTTTATATCCTCTTCCCATACCAGTGCGGGTCATGGTGCCACTTTCGGTAAATGTAAGATTTTCAGTGCGGTCAGCCAGATAATTGCTTAAATCATACACAAATTCAGAGATAGCTTCAAGCCCTGCAATATTTATTTTATCCCATGTGTCGAGGGGAGTGTGATAATCTTCATGAGCTCCGGTGGTGAAAAATAATACCGGGATAGAAGCAGCATAAAAGGCAGCATGGTCAGAAGGTCCGTAACCATCGGGCTGACGGTTTATTTTGAATGGAAGGTCGTTTTCAAATGTAGATAATATCTCATCCATTTCTTTTGCTGTTCCGGTACCACCTATGGTAAGAACTGAGTCTTTTTTAAGTCTGCCGATCATATCAAGATTGATCATGGTTTTGATTTGTGAGGCAGGTACAGGCAAATTGCTTACAAAATATTTTGAACCTACCAGTCCCATTTCTTCAGCACCGAAAGATACAAACAAAATACTACGCTTGTTCCTGGATTGTTTTGAAGCCATATTTGAAGCCAGTTCCAGTAAAGCAGCTACTCCTGATGCATTATCATCAGCTCCGTGATGTACGGCTATTGAATCAGGCATTCTTGAGCCTGAGCCTGTTCCACCCATTCCAAGATGATCGTGATGGGCTCCTATAACTATATATTCTTCACTCAGCTCATTGCTGTTTCCGTAAAGTATTGCAACAACATTCTGAGTGCTTACTTTAACATATTCCAGGCTCACCTTTGCTTTTATATCTGTAAATGCTTCGAACGAAAACGGCTGTAATGATGCCTGTAATTCTTTTTCAATCTCCTCAATTGTAAAACCTCTTCCTGAAATTAAATGATCTGCCAGCTTACGGGTAATATTAATAACCGGTATGCCTGCATCAGATGCATTTTTATCATAATACGCCGGCATTAACTTGTCTTCTTTGTCCTGTTCGGTGCCTTTAACAAGTAATAAACCTATAGCACCACGATCACGGGCGTTTAATGCCTTCTGTCTGTCAGAAGCATGGGCAATAAAATCGCTTTTGGGATTATCTGGTTCGGGATCGCCGGTGAGTGAAAGAGCCCATTTCCCTTTTACATCAATACCTGAATAATCATCCCATTTATCGGGGATAACTATACTATAGCCAACAAAAACTACATGACCTGATGCGGTTGCATTTGCCGAAAAAGAAAGAGGAATGAAATCGTTTTCTACTGTGGCATTAAAGTTTTCAGTAATTAAGTAATTCTCACCAATAAGTTTAACACCGGTAACGACTTCAAACGATTGAAAACCTTTATCATAAATGAGTTCCAATCCTGCATTTGCGAAATGATCCCTGATATATTCAGCAGCAAGCCTGTTACCTTCAGTGCCGGGGTATCTTCCTTGCAGTTTGTCGCTGCTAAGATATTTAATATGTTGTAAAGAGTTTTTTTCGGAAAGGGATTGTGCATTAAGCTGCCAGAATGTTCCGTAAAATATTAGGGTAGCTATAATTATTTTTAGAAAACGCATGTTGTTTAATTTATTTTAAACTCTTTTTTCAGAATGCCTGTCCATTTTTCAATTCTTGTGCTTGTTAGTTCAGGCTGTGAATCATCGTCAATGGCAAGCCCTACAAATTGCCCGTCTTTTTCGGCTGAGGAAAAATAATATTCATAGCCGGTAATAGGCCAAAAGCCGACAACAACCGATTTATCCGGAAGGCGACAATAAATGGTTCCCATGCCGTCAACAAAGCTTTCCGGATAGATTCTCTGGTCGCCAAGACCAAACAGAGCGACTTTTTTACCACTAAAATTTATTTCCAGAAGATTGTCAATAAACATTTCCCAATCGCGGTGCATGTCGCCAATACCCCATGCAGATGTTCCAAGGATAAGAAATTCGTATTTTTCAATGTCCTTAGGTTTTACATTTGCAATGTTATGCATATCAACATTGGCTTTACCCATAGCATCCCTGATCATGGATGCAACTTTATGAGTGCTGCCCTTGGGACTGCCGCTATAAAATAATCCTATTTTAGCCATATTATTTTTAGTACTTTTATTATTACGTTCAATTAACGTTGATTATTGCTTTATGTTCACCAGGAGCGGATTACTAAGGTTTGCAGGCTGATGTTTTACAAAAAATCATTTGCTCAAAACTGTAACAAATATTTGAGTCAGGCGTCATATTGTTGTAAATTCGATATTTCTATTTTATTTAATTCTAATTTTCAATGAAAACTCTGAAATTTTATAACAATTGCAAATCTAAATTATTTATTGTCACCATTTTCTTAACAACATTCATGTTGTGTGTAAATAATGAAGGCAAGGCTTATGAATTTAATTTCCCGGTTCTTCAGGCTGAACCGGAGATTGATGATATTCCTTTTGATACTTATGAAATTGCTGTTAACTTTTGGTTCGAAAAGGCAATAGCTGATATCAGAACCCCGGCTGAAAATTATGTTGAAGACATTTTTCTTGATACTCACGAAATAGTAGTGAACAAACTATTCGAAAATTGAGTCCACTCCGAAAAGTCGGAGGGGTGATTTTTACAAAATTACTTTTATGTTTGTTTGTAATCTTATAAACGATTATATTTTAATAAACTGATGTTGTTTGTATGATTTTTTTTCTTACCTTT
>Ga0302244_1000154_pt1 | contig 58231 bp, 51 predicted proteins | sample AAG_UR_Phe_MG_FD_193513 | JGI IMG/M metagenome (GOLD analysis project Ga0302244, IMG submission 193513) | Enriched activated sludge microbial communities from anaerobic digester in WTTP, New Holstein, Wisconsin, United States - AAG_UR_Phe | ecosystem: Engineered > Bioreactor > Anaerobic >... | reverse complement strand
CTATTGCTGACACGCACTGTTACGTTAAATGAGCCTGTCGCAGTGGGAGTCCAGCTGATAAGCCCTGTTGCCGGGTTAATGGTCATCCCACCCGGCGCGCTCGTTAGTTCATAGAGTATTGCAGGGTTGCCGTACGCCCTGACTTGATATGTATATGGCACAGTGACAATTCCCAGCGTCTTAGGTGCTACAGCACTTGCAATAATATGGGGTGGCCCATTGCACAGGTCATTAGCTAAAGGTTCCAGGGCCGTTTCCCAGACCTGGGCCATCTTGCTATACCCTTCGTCATTTGGATGTAAAGGATCGGCAAGGTCATCAGGATAGATGAGCGCACCCTCCTGGTCAACTATAATAATCTTGTCACCGTTGTTGATCCTGTTCTGGGCCATTGCCAGAAGGTTATTATTAAATATGGTTACTGTTGCATTGTACGGATCCTGGTTGATTATCAGGGCAAGGATTACCCATGTATCAGGGCTGAATCGATCAATCTCATTCAGAATAGCCTCAACCCCTGAAGGAGAGATTGTTAGGCTGTTTGTCCCAGCATGAAGAAGGACAATTTCAGCAGGGTTATTTCTGAGCCAAGAAAAGATGTTCACAGCAAGCTGGGATGCTGTCCACCCTCCATGTCCCTCATGATCATTATCAAAGGTTTCAGGACCAGCATTTAAGGAACCTACGAAATCAAAGCTATAATTAGTGTTTATATCTAACATGCTAGCAAGTGACTTTCTATAGCTGGACAAATCTGAGCTTCCAACACCCAGAGTAATTGAGTCCCCAAGAGGCAACACCCGGTATGAGCACGTTTGGCCGTAGGAGAAGAAAGGTAACAGGCAAGTTAGAAGAGTCCAAAAAACAAGCCCTTTGATAACTGAGCTACATTTTATATGATTTCGCATACACACTCCTCTCTTCCTGTCTGGTGAGCCATACGTTTCATTATTATATGCAAATTATAGCATGTTTCTTTAAATGTTGAACAATTATTGGGTTCTAACCCAGGAAATTGGTTGAAGATTAACCGGGAAATTCCCCAATTCCTTTATTCCCACGAAAGACCACAATGATTAAGCATATGGTCATTAATAATCTAAACGGGAGGATGGTAAACCTGCCAATGTCTCCTGTTCTTCAAAGTCTCTTTCCTTTGTTCTTTTGCCGGCCTTTCCAAACAGGAACAATGCTCCGCCTGACAAAGAAAATAGCAGGGATATTGCCCTTAACATCAATCCTACAGCCAAACCTTCAGTTGGGCCGGCTCCTGCTTCAGCAAGAAGGATGGTAAAGGTCCATTCCCACCATCCAATATTGTTTGGAGATACAGGCAAGGTGTTTAACAGAAGGATAACGGGGGTAATCACAGCAATATCCAAAAAAGATGGGTCAAAATTGATCGCCAGACAACACAAATAGACGTTAACGCTTGTCATGAAGTGAAATATAAAGGAGTATGCCATGGCCTTCATGAGAAGCCTATACTTGCCCTTGAAGTACAAAATATCGTTTTGCAATACCGAAATCTTTTGAAAAATAACCTTAAGAAAAAAGACAGAGCTAAACTTTGCCATGCACCATTCAACCAGTCTTCTGTTAAATAACAATCCGATCGAAAGGAAGGAACCAGAGGCAATGCAAACAATCGCGAAGCCAATCGTGGGTTCCTTGAGCATCTTCGTGTTTATCACGAAAAAAAAGACAGCAAGAACTATCAGGGCAATCAACCCCGTGAATCTCTCCAGAAAAACACTGGCAAATGACTGGGAGTGGGAGTTGATCTGTCTGCCGAGCAAATAAGTTCTTGTCAAATCCCCCCCAATCATACTCGGTATAAAGTTACTGAAAAACTTTCCAATAAAATACAGGCTCAACAATCGGAAAAGCGAAACATTGAATCTCCTTTCCTTTAGGAAAAGTCTCCACTTCAGGCAGCTTATCCAGTTCAGTGTGAAGCCAACAAGGAACAGAACAATAACAATTTCCAGCCTGACAGTTCGTACAAGCCTCCAGAGGCGTTGTGCGTTATTATCCCACAGTAACAGGCCAACCAGGAGAGCTATTCCTAGTAAAAACCTGCAGATCGACAGAACCCGTTGTAGATTCTTCTTTCGCCTGAATTCCATTAAGGGGATTTTCCCTTCCTCATCTTGTTTATTTTGGCCGGTACACCCATTGCAATAGCCATTGGAGGAATATTTTTTGTTACCACTGCGCCCGTTCCTACAACAGCGCCGGAACCAACGATAACTCCTCCCAGCAAAGCCACCCTGGCACCCAACCACACACCGTTCTCCAGCACAGAACCTCCTGTGATCCTGGTATCCTGCTGAGCTATGGGTATGTCGGTTCTGTCGAGGGCGTAACTCCCCCCACCTGTAATGTAACACTGCTGCCCTAAAGCCACGTCTTCACCGATAGTTACGGGATTATCTTTGCCGGCATGAATTATCGTTTGGGCACCAATTCCGCAGCGAGACCCTATGCGTACCACTCCGTTCTTGCATGCAATGCGCACATGAGTTGAAAGCATGCAGTCGTCTGACAATCTGATAGCAATGTCTTCTGAGGGGTTTCTCGCATCGAGAACACAACCCTCCCCGATAACGACCCTGTCACCGATGGATATGCGGTTGGGGTGACGCAGAATGATTTGTGAACCAAAGAGAACCCCTTTTCCGCACGATTTAAAGAGGAGTGGCCAGAAAAACTTTCTCAGCAAAAGTCCGCATGCACCAGGGATTATCGACATCATCATGCACATTTCATAGTATAAACAATAGAGTACGGATCTACTTCCAACTATAGAATCCTGGTATCGACGAACAATGCTTTTATTGCCTGTAATGTCCTTATGTGTCCTGGTAATTTTTATATCTTTCAATAATCTATTCCTTTAGATCTAACACCTGACGTCTCAGTCACCTGTTTCTGTAACTCAGACAAGTTCCACAGTCCTATCATATATATCGTTCTTTCGTATACCACATGGCTGTTCGGCGAAGTCCTTCATCAATGTCAACTGAAGGCTTATAACCAAGTTCACGTTTTGCCTTGTCAATTTTGAAGGCCCTCACCTGTCGGAACCAGTCTACCCGTCTGGGAAAGAGCGGGGGAGTCCAGTTAATTGGCTTGAATATCTTTTCACAAATATGCCCTGCCAGAACAAGCGGCATAATAGGCAGATGAATTATTCTCACTTTAATCCTCATAGCATCGCCGGTCTTCCGAACGAGCTCATTTATCGGCAGGTATTCTTCGTCAGCTATCAAATATGTTTCCCCCCTGCCTTTGTCTGAATCTAAGGTCAGCATAAAACCATCGATCAGGTTATCAATGTAAACAGGGTGGTAGAACGTCATTCCGCTGCCAAACATGGGGAAATAGCCTTTTTTTGCCCAGCGGAAAATCATCAGGAATCTACCGGGGTCACCTGGTCCATAAATAGCTGTTGGGCGAATAATTACAGCATTCATCCCCTGTTTCATAAATTCGTGAACCACCAACTCGCCCTCATATTTGGTCTGCTGGTAGTAGTCCGCAGGTGAAATAGGAGAATTCTCGTCACCGGGAGGATTGCTTACATGCCCGTGGACACCCTGGGTGCTGCAGTAAACAAACTTGAGCACGTTCCTCTTTGCTGCCGCCTCCAAAACATTCCGAGTGCCATTTACGTTAACATCATAATAATGTTTATCAGGCACATTAAGTTCCCTGAAAGCAGCGGCTAAGTGGAATACCATGTCAACGTTCTGCATGCTCTTTGCAACATCAGATTTATCCGTGACACTACCAACGATGAGTTCTGCTCCCTCTTTTTCGAGCTTATCCCAGGCAATACCTTTCTGGTAATCCAGCGACTTTACAGAATGGCCAGCAGAGAGCAGCCGCAGGACAAGAGCGGCACCAGTGAAGCCTGTGCCTCCCGTTACGAGTATTCTCATTCACCCACTCCTTTACCACTTCTCCCCAGCGGGTCTTTTTTCTTAATTTTTTGTTCAATCCAATCATAAGCTCCGTGCAGTCTGCGCTGGTGAGCAACATAAGTGTGTTCCTTTTCAACGAAACTTTTTCCCTTTTGTCCCAGGCGTGCCCTAAGTTGCTCGTCCTCGCTCAACTTCACAATTTCCTTTGAAAAATTGACCGGATCTGCTGGTGCTAAACAGGCTACATCTTTTGGAATAACCTGGCTGTGTGTATATAAATCCGTGAGAAGGACAGGCTTTCCGGAATGCAGATAAGGAAAGACTTTCATCGGTGTATTGATGCCCTTAATTCGTGGAGCAACTAAAATATCAGCCTCCGCAAGGTATTCATCCAGCTCTTCAAATGGTCTGGGCCCTATGAAATGTGTCTTTGTCTCAATTCCCAGTCTTCTTGCTTTCTCTCCGTAGTGCTTGATGTCCTCCTGTGTTCCACCTATAATAACCAAATCAACCTTGTCCGTTGTCGCACAGGCCAATTTAAAGCTCTCAAGGAGCAGATCAATCCCTTGATATACCTCAAGATTACCAATGTAGAGAAGGATTAAATTATTGATGCCTAATTCTTTTTTGAGTCTGCCTGAGTTTGGTAAATCCGGGTTCTTCAACTGTGAGATGTCATGGATAACCACAGTTTTCTGAGAGCCATTGCGGTCACACAAGTCAGCCAGTGCATTGCATACCGGCAGATTGATAAGGCTGTTGCCTATTGCCATCTTTTCCCACCAATTGAACAAGCGTGCAAAAATCGACAGTTGAGGTATTTTCTCAATCATCTGCTGGGCAATTGAAGAATCCAAATCATACGCATAGGGAACCCCATACAGGAATTTCATCAACATAGCAATAAAAACAGCTTCCTCTCCAGCGTGAATGAGATCATAACGACGCTTACCAACCATCCTCCAGGCTTGAACAAGCATAAAGAAATCACATATAATCTTTTTCAAAGAAAATCCTGGACGGATATGCCGGGTTATTCTCAAATTTGGAGTGCGGTGAATGCTGAGATTAGGCAGTGAAACATCTGATCCTTCATTATAAGTGAGCAGATCAACTTCCGTCCCATCACGCTCAGCAAGCCCCCGGAGGACAAGTAAGACATCGATGGGCGTTCCTCGATTTTGAAAAAACGGGTGTGGTGCAAGCACCAGTATTTTCATAATATCAGTTAAATTGCAGGTAATGCTTTTTCAGATCTTCTATTTCCTTCAGCTTATATATCTGAGTCCAACCCAAAAAAGAGGCTGCATAATCGGCCACCCGAACCAATTCATCTTCCGGAGGCAAGCCGTCTGTGCCTCTGTCTGTCCGGCGTCTCACAATATCATCCAGGGTCAGGGCCATTTCATTCTCAATCACATAGGCAACCTCGCCCCGAACAAGATCAATGCCATTGTCTTTCCCTGCAGATATACTTACACACTGGGAAGCAGATTTGAGAACATCTTCAGCGAATGGCCCGTATGTTGACGCGATTCGTCTAACCTGCGATTCACCAAAGACAGAATCCCAACGGGTTTGCAAATTTGGTAAACGTTCTGGTTTGTCATCTGCAGTGGAGAAGCCTGTAGCTGTAACATAGTTTTCAATATATCTTTCAGGAAATAAGAAACCAAGCACACGTCGGGCCACACCGGCCGCTGTGGTATATTTGACACCAATTACGCTTACAACGCGTCTCTGACCAAATTCACTGTGGTCAAGAAGCCGAAAATGGTTCCAGGGTTTTAATTGGGGTCCAGTTGAACTACGAGTTAAACTACCCGGGACGAGTCCGCCAAGGGCATGCTGTACATCGTGGAGGCCAAGATTAGCAGGAGGATAAGCTTTGTTAAAACCCTTGAGTAATTCAGCGCAATGCTCTTCCTTAATCTTGAATTCTCCAGGATTGCCTTTATAGGCAAACCATTCTGTCCCAAGAAGTGAATGGCCTCTCCATGGTACGACAAAATAAAGCCTGCTTGCCGGGTCCGCTGGATCTCGCAATCCAACAGCTACCCTGTGAGAAAATATGGCTCGTGTAATCACGTTGACACCAGCCACAAAATGAAGATCGTGCAATTGTTTTTCAGCTTCTGCGGGTTTTATCAGGTCTCTGATCCAGGGACCGCAACAATTGGCCACCTTTTGTGCAACAACATCAAAATTCGTATTTCTTATGAGGTCCCTGCACGTCACCGACACATAATGAGTATTCTTTCGTTCCATTTTTTCAGCGAGCACGTAATTGGCTATCCCGGCACCAGAATTGTAAGCTGATCTTATAAAACCGAGCACCATCCTTTCTGTGTTCATGCATATGGCATCGTGCCATTCCGCACTCCCTCTCAAACCCTGAGTCTGCAGATCGGGAAGCAACTGAAGGGTATCAGCCTTAGATAATACCCTACAGGGTGGTATGGCTTTGGAAGCCGGCATACCATCATTCCTGCTATGGCTGATCAGATTATAAAAAGATAAACCCGCAGTCAAAACCTCTTTTCCTTTGATTCCGTATCCGAAAATGGGCATGATGCATCGCAACGGATCAATCAGATGGGGGGCAAGCTGCAACATGCGCTTGCGCTCTCTGACCGATTCCATAACCCTGGATAGATCTAAACTCTGAAGGTAGCGCATTCCACCGTGAATAATCTTCTGAGTGTTGGCAGAAGTTGCTTCCCCAAAATCACCCTTCTCAATCAGAGCCGTGGTTAACCCGGCTGAGGATGCCATCCAGGCAAGAGTAGCACCGTATATCCCACCGCCGATGATTAACAAATCGAAGGGTTTTTCTACAAGACGTTCGGGGGCTCTCCTCATAGCTATACAAAATGTTTATGTAGCCTGTTCGCTTATATCGTTAATTATGAGGGGGGTGCATTAGACGTTTACGCAATTGCATTTTAAACTGGTTAAAAACAAAGTGCCGGAAATCTTCCAGCTTCCCATAAGGTTTCAAGATGGCTTTATCATCTGTAATCAAAGAACGCAAACTTGCAGAAGGGTACTTCGTGTCAAGGTTTCCGTTTACACTGAAACCAAAGCTGCCAGTCTTCAAGTATCCCCCTGCAACCGGCAATGGATCACTACCTGGCAGTATTGGGATTCCTTTTTGTATTGACTGTTCGAAATGCCTGGGATGTCGCCAAAAACGCGGACGACCACTGTTATCTCCGAGAAAAAACTCTCGGTCTCGACAGTCAGAGATAAGATCACTGATTATTCTTCCTCGTTTCCCGGTCCACTTGCCAACCCCCCAGGGTAGCACAGGTATGGCGCCAGATGCGCGCACGTTTTCGATCACATCACGTATGGAGTCACCATCCTTGAAAACAGTGTTTGTAGCCAGTGCCAAAACCTCTAAACCTTCAGCAGTCACGATTTGCCGTCCACGAATCACCCACAATAGGTGTCCGTCGTTTCGTTTCGCCAGAAAACTTTCATTTTCGCTAAGCTGCTCATATTGCCAGAATAAAGATAGACCTGAAACTGCAGTATCATCCTCATCTGCCAGCATTAACACACCAAAGAAGTTATCCTGACTTTTTTTATCAGCAGCGGCTGCTGAAAAGTTTTTGTAGGCCGCATCAAAAACATTGTCTGCAGGTACGTCCGGATACAGATGGACGTGGGCATCAACAAGAATCATAGAATTCTGCATTGCCTTATCTTATTTCTATTTTCCAGACTTCCACTCTCCTATCACGTCCCGGTATAAACACCTGAACATCTTTGACCTGTCCTGGCCAGACTGATTCAGGATCCAGCTTCAACGAACCCCATCCCGGGTAAAGGGCGAGCCAGACACGTTTTGAATTTCGTGCAAGATCAATGACCTCGGGGATTGAACTTATCATGGGCTTACCTGACCACAACTCTCTTGTTCCACGGTCACGGCTTACAACCTCGTAATCCGCTGCATCTCTGGGGAAATAGATTGTGTATTCCCGGGACAGATAAAATCCAAGAGTATCGACATCTCGTGACACGATGATAGTATCACCATCATATGTTGCTCTATTCAAAAACTCTGCAGGCCACTCAAAATCCCATCTCTGATACCAGTGATCAGAGAATCGTTCATACTTGCCAGTCCTATAAGCCACCGCATCCGAATTGGCATGGCACAGGTGAAATGTGTCAAAATCCTCAGTCAAGGAAAAACCAAACAAACACAACCCAATAATTATATACTTCGTAATTCTTTTGGACTTCGTAAAATAACGTCCCAGTGCTTCAGCAACCTGTCCGGCAGACAACAAAGCGACGCACAGGACTAATGGATACAGGAAGTACATGTACCTCGTCTCAAAAAAATTTGGCGGCTGAACTCCCATAAGGACAACAACAACCACAACAGGAATAGCCGGGTTCTTCAAAATAACTTCTAAAGTTGATTTGCGAATCCGGATTATCTGATATACAACTGCAAGCCCAAGACAAAACCCCAGTATCGGTAGTGTTCTTGCCCATTTATTGATGACCGGCAAGTATAGATCCGGGAATACAAAAAATTGCTGGCGTATTGACCTCCGATAAGCCTTCACCGTATTCATCACACCATCTGCGTCATTCCATGATTGACTTAACCATAGCGACACAAGCCAAAAAAACGCAAATACAAACAGTAAGAAAAGAAAATATATGTGTGGTTTTTCAAGAAAAATCTTTGGCTTTCTCAGTAAAACAATAAACATGATCACAGTACAAAGAGCAAACTGATGAAATACAGCACAACATGCCGCAACAGCAATTAGACCGCATAGCACTCGTTCTTCCATATCGACTCGTGCACGCTTTCGAAAAATGTAGTAACCATACCAGCCGGCTATGCAGACTGCCAGGAGAACTCCGGCAACCAAAAATAAGTTCTTGCCAAATAAATCCGCCCCAAAAGCTAACCAGGGCGGAACCATTTGGCCCTCTTTTATGAAATCAGCAGGCAAAGGGTTAGTCACACCAATAAAACGAAAGGGATATTTAACCAGAAAAACGCCTATGAGGAGTACAATTATGCTCATCACAATATAAAGTCTCTGCCCTCGAAGCCTCTCTCGCCAGTTTTTATCGAGCCAGGTCAGAACGGGCAGAAACAAGAAGATTGCAACAAATAAAAACAACTCATGAGTTAAAACTCCGACCATTGCAACTGCAATTGCGAAATATCTTTTGATAGAAGTTTCGTCAAAAGAATGCCGGTACAAAGACCAGAAAAAACAAACAGCCACAAACTGAAATGGAGCATACATTCGTGCAAATTTAGAGAATTCTGTTTCCCAGGACGAGAAGGTGAGGATCATTGCCAGCAATATACTCCATGTTCGTTCGAGAAACTGGCGGCCCAGGAAATAAGACATGGCAATTGTCCCTGTTCCAAAGAGTGCAGCAGGCAAACGATATGCAAAATTTGTGTCGCCGAACAAATAAATTGATATAGCTGTCAGGTATTGCGGGAACATTCCCCGAACATAATACCCCCCATCTGAATATCTGGGCAAACCGAATTCCAGGATATTGCGCACACTTGTTACAAAATAGTATTCATCCTGAGCCAACTGGCGATCGCCAAGAGCATACATCCGAAACCAGAATCCAGAGGCCATCAGAACCAGCAAGAGGGAAACGGTGATCAGAATGCTACAGTCAGAAGTGGCTTGGCACTTAAAAGTATCAGTTTTTTCCAATTTTGCGGGTCTGTCTACTGAATGAAGTTAACTTCAAAATTACGAAGGGCTACAAACGACAAAGCATAAATGAAGGCCTTGCCTGGGAATATCTATTAATTGCTCTTTAGGCTGTGAAACGCAAGGAATCCCATTTGGTATAAGTTCCGTAAAAATTCTCGAGTCTTAGGAATACAGAACAAGACAAGGATATATACACCTGTTCCGAACGGGGCGAACGATGCGACCCCTATTAACACATTTTGAGGTTCCCAGACTGTCCTTAGAAATGTCATTAGAATTGACACCCCGCAAGCTGTTACAACAAAAGGGGCACAAGCCAAAATCAACTTTAAACCGGACATGCCGATTTTTTTGCTCACAAAAAAAACAAGCCAAAGACGAGTGACAATTCCACTCAACACAAATCCCACTGCAACTCCCATTATACCCCAGGGCAACCCTGCGAGGATGCATGCGAGAACAACGACAACCGTAACAGCCCACCAAACCGCCATACTATTAGGTTTTCCTGAGGCCACGAGAATAGTTCCGAGCAGCCATGATATGGGTTCCAGTAAACCAAATATGGCAAGCAATTTAAAAACCGGTATCGTTTCTATCCATTGGTTACCGAGCATCAAAAGTACAATCCAGTCAGCGTTCGAGAAAATTACCATAACCAGAATAGAACCCCCAAAACACAGGATCTCCGTTAATTTGATGGTAGCCCTTCTGAATTGGCTGGGGTCAATAATAAGCCTTGAAAACATAGGGGTTGACACTTTCATAACCGGAGGAAGAATCTGCGCCAGGGGTGTGTTCAAAAGCGCTTGAGCTTTTGAGTAGAATCCAACAGCAGCTCCACCAAGAAATTTGCCTATCAGAATATTATCCATATTGTGGTTGGCGAAAGCCAACATGCTACAGATGGTTTGAGCCCCACCGAACTCTAAGAGCTTACGAAGGCCTGCTGCTCGCTTCGGAAACCCCGGCCTCCATCCCGATTTCAACCATAAAAAGATTGTCCCTGAGATTGTATTGGCAGCCTGCATGATAATCAAAGCCCAAAATCGCAATCCAAAAAAAGCTGAAATAATCCCGCAGATTACACCTACCAGCAAAGCAGACAGATCCCGAGCCGCAAGTGTCCCAAACCTCATTTGTCTCTCTAAAACTGCTGAATGTTGCGCACCCAAACTGCTTATGATTGCAATCCCACCAAATGCTATAGTTATACTTTGCGCACGAGGCTCTCCATAAAAAAAACCAATTATTGGTGCGCAGGCGAAACATACTGTCATAGCTATTAAACCTAATAACACATTCACCCAGAAGAGACCTGTCAACTGGTCTTCTGTAATGGACTGCTTCTGAATGGTTGCGATAGATAATCCAAAATCTCTGAACATGGTGACAAATCCAATGAACGAGGAAACCATTGCTACAAGACCAAAATCGGAAGGTGTAAGGAGGCGTGCCATCACAACAGTGCTGCCGGCGCGCAGCAAAAATTTAAGGGCTTGATTACCAATCGAAATAGCCCCACCACGTATCGACTTTTTTCTGAGATCACTCAGGTCAACGTCATTAAAAAAAGCTCCATTGTTTTTATTATCTACTCGCATTTGTCGAGAATACATCTTGAGGGCTTATCCCACCAAAAGGGTATAGCTGATTCGAACAAAAACAAACCATTTCATTAAAACGACAACCCTATTGCTTGTTCGGACAAGCGTTACAAAGCGATATGTCCCTTTGCTCTTTTTCATAGTCTTTTCAAAACGTAAGATTTCAAATCTTTGATTATCCATTTTAAGGCCACCAAAGTGTTAATTTTGAAACCTCCAAGAACCTTCTTCATGGCATTGAAAAATTGCTTCTTTTTAAGAAATAATCGGCTATAATCCAAATGAGCCCGGACAAAGCTCTCTTCGATTATTTTCCGTTGATCAGGGTTCATCATGTTGTTATAGCGCCATAACTCTTTATAAAGTAAAATAGTGCAATCATGATATCTGGGCGTTTTGCTGTCCAGCGCAACAGTCAGGCGTCCGCCTCTGTCATCATCTGATGACATGACCGTTCCAATCCCAGAAACTGCACAAGCCGGGTAAAACAAACATACCCTGTAAAAAAAGAAGGTGTCTTCCCTGGTCACCAAGGCCTTCGGTATTCCTGCTTCAATATAAATTTGACGCTGTATTACACTTGCTTGCAGCATCATGGGTTGCCTTCTCAGCCCGAGGGCATACCTGCTTGCATCCTGTCTGAATTCGTACCTCCCACTAATGCTGAATCCGCAAAAATCCCAGTATGAACCGCCCTTCTCATTTACATTGTGTTCAATATCAGAAAAATAGAGCACCGCCTTTTCTTCTGTGTCATGCATTGCATAAACAATATGTTTGAGATGATGGGGCAGCCAATAATCATCCGAGTCTAAAAATGCTATCCATCCGAACTTTGCTTCACTAACGCCCCGATTCCTGGCTGCCGCAACACCTGCATTGTCCTGGTAAACATACCGCACCTTGTCACCGTACTTTTGAACTATTTCCCTGGTAGCGTCTTTGGATCCGTCGTCTATCACTATTATTTCAGCAGGAGGGTATTCCTGTGCAAGCACGCTTTCTATGGCACGGGCTATGGTTTTTTCCCGGTTATAGACCGGAATTACGGCACTTATTTGAATTTCTTCAAGCGCTCTGCAATCTAATGCGTCCGATTCCATTGGCTTCATGTACGTTTCCCTGATAGATTGTACAACAGTTTATCCCAGTTCCACGCTATAGTCTGTTTCACTCTTGCCGATGTCATCTTCGTTCTTTTTGCCAGATTCTGGCCAAGCACCTTTTTCGCAAAAGCATATTTCCAGTCAACAACAGGGGGTAACAACCGTCCTCCCAGTTCGATAGCAAGTTCATCAGCCTTTTTCAAAATATCTCCGCGGCCCCGGCTGAATGTTCCTGCGCCGACCTGAAGCACCCGAAGGCAGGCTGCCCTGGTTCTCTCACTGTCTTCAAGGGATAATAGATACCCTGTACTCATACGCATTGAAAGAAGGATGCCCTGAAGAGCTTTATCTGAAGGATCTTTGCTAAGGCTCTTTGGGTTACTTTTTCTGTAATAACATCTTGCCTCTTGCACAAATCTGACCTTTTTAGAGGCAACTACCACCCGAGCAATATACTCTCCATCGTCATCCGGTGCTGTTCTCACATCCCAGGGGCCAGCCAAATCCGTTAATTCACGGCTCACAAGCCATACAGCAGGATTCATGAATACATTCTCGTTGAATTTTGTGATAAGCCAGTCTGCAGGCTCAAGATCCTGCCAGAGATTGTCAGGTATGAATTTGGCCTTTTTGTATCGATAATAGAATTTTGCCCATGATGAGGTTAGCAATATTCTCGGTTCATCCTCTTCTGCCACCGCCATTTGCTTCTCAATCTTGTCAGGCGCGAGAAGATCGTCTGCGTCAAGCCACTGGATATAATCGCCCTGCGCATATTCATATGCCTTGTTCCTCGCCGCAGCAGCGCCTTGATTCTCCTGGGTTATTACCTTTACGCTCTTACTTTCATATTGTCTTGCAATTTTTAACGAATTATCTGTAGACCCATCATCGACAATGATTATTTCCTTGTTTGGCCATGTTTGGGATAGGGCCGACTCCATGGTTTCCCAGAACCATTGTTCCGCGTTGTATAAGGGTATCAGAATTGAAACAAGCTTAGACATCGTGTTTGTTACCATCTGAAAAAGCGATATGGATCATCCCATTCTTCCGGAAAATCCAGATACAAACCATTCAACCATCTTTTCTCCCAGTTGGTAATCACCGGAGTATAAAAACGCTGCAGAAGTGGAGTCGACCCTCTCACCCCTATATTGGCAAGCAACCGTGAAAGGAGAAACGAAGTCCTGCGATATGTCCGTTTGGTATTCTGCTTCGTATAGTCAAATTGCCAGGGAACCAACTGGCAAAAGACTGCATTTGTTTTTTCTGCACTGGCAAGAACACCATTGCCCGGCAACGAATCACCTTCTGACATAAGAGGCAAAACACGCGGGTCACGGTTGTGGATGTCCGCGGGCCCAATCCCTGCAAAAACCGAGTCTTTACCAGAACTTTTAAAAAAAGCGGCTATGTGCTCTGCTCTTTTCATGCTTATTTTTTTTGGCAGGAATGCGTTTGTCTCTCCATCATCGAGACCAATCGCCAGAATGTTGCCCCCTTCCTTCAACCAATCATTGAAGAGTCTGGCTTGCATTGAAAGTTCTTTGCCACCACCCGGGCCGACAATCATAACATGATCTGTTGTCAGAGTTCTTGTACTGATGCTCTCGAGAGGGATACCTGCTGCCTCAAGATGTTTTTTTCCGAGATTGTCTCCAACGTAAACAGCTTTTCGTGTCTTTTTCGGTTTCCAATCAGACACATATTGAAGAATATTTCGAGCCATTTTGGTCGCAACTGGTTCACTCTCTGTCCGCCCCGTAACATCCATCTGACAGAAAAAAATGAACCCTTTGCCTTCACGATATTCCAAAAGGGGACTGTACTGCAGACTGAAACCACCGTCTGCTACAGGAAGAAAATCACCGCGATGGGGTTTTTCAATAAGAACAGATGCAACATTGCCTCGATTCCCACACCTCCACACCCGTGTGGCTTCAATACCGCACCATTTAACCGATGGTGCATTGTCAAAGCGGCTGCTACGCTGGTATGCCAACCTCGGCGAAAGGATTGTCGCCTCTCCTCGCCAGTCTCGCAGATGTTCTGCTGAAATTCCATTGAGAATAGGGTGGTCAACCACCCGGTGAAAAACGTTCCGTAACCCGTATTCTGCCACGCGAAACCCAAGCCTCTTTTCCAGAACATCAGCCTTCTGCTCAAAGACGACCACCTTCAATCCCTCACGCACACGGCTCAGGTCAGGACCCTGCCCTTTTAAAGTCAAAGCGCCTTTGCCAATGATGAGTATATCGAAGCCGTTAAAGTTTGCATCCACACTGACTTGCTTGCACTCGATTCCCAGGGTTTTCATCAAACTTCCCGTTTCACCTTTAGGATCAAACAGGGCAACCCTCCCCTTCATCTTTAAAGGGGAAACCTGGGATAAAACGTGAACTACAAAAGAATCATCCTGAACTTCTCCTGTACTGAATTTAACTACAATTTTTAGTTTGTATGCCCCTGGAACAAGCTCATCCGGCAGATCAAGACTCAGGAGGATACGCTCCTGTTCGCCTGTTCTTACGGTAATCTTCTTGCTTCCCTTCACGGCTCGCGGAAGGTTGAAGATCCATTCACATTTAGCTGATACAGTCTCGCGGGAATTGTTTATGATAATAATCTGCTTCTCAACTGTTTCTCCTGGGAAAAAATTGTGATCTTTGCCCGTAAACCGATCACGTTTGCCTCCGATATAAGCCAGGAGAGGCTGGTTGTTCCGAATGATAGCTTCACCTGCAGCCGTTGGAATCCAGTCTCTTCTTTCAAATGCCAGATCCATCCTTTCGTATCGATCTTCAATGTAGTCAGGACTGAAACCCGGCCGCTGCAAATTCTCCCAATCAACAAGAAGCTCTGACCTGTCCCTGGCAACTCCTCCACGCACCTTCCATAAGTGGCCGAACTCCCAAGGAGAAATTGCAGACACTCCCCAGGTGCGAAAGGCTCGCCAACTCTCCGTAAAGTACATAGCAAATACTGAGTGGCGATCGTCAAAATCCCTGGACATTACACGATGGGGGTAATCCCACCGATGCCAGACACTGCCCAGCCTGAATTGCTTTGCTTCCCACCGTAAATTCTCCTTCTCCATTGGGCTTATTTTAAAGGCACGGTCGCCTAAAAACTGTGAGTTCCATTCCGCAACACAGAACTCCCAGGGTACTTTGGCATTCCCATAAGCACGTTTGCCTTTGTACCACCCCCGGTACATGGTCCAGTCCCAGGAAAATGGTGCACCAAATTCGCACGTAAACAGAGGCTTAACCCCGCCTAGTGCCCAATGCTCAAACCAATCCGAAAGCTCCTGCGCAGGTACAAAGTTAGGATAGAAATTGGTCGTGTGCATGGAACCCAGGTTGCCTGACGAGTGATGGTAAATGATTCGGCTCTGGTCGAGGCGTTTCACGATAGACTCCGCCCGCAAGGCCAGCTTAGCATTCTTTGATGATTTCTGGTCCCGTAAGCTGTTGATTCCATCAATCAGGTCAGGGTTCATGTCTTCATTATAACCTGTTGCGTTGTGACTCATGGAATACATCACCACTGAAGGATGGTTTTGCACAGCCTTCACATAGTATTCCACATGCCTGGCGTAATGATTTTTTTGTTCAGCGTCCGCGTTGTTCCATTCATAGTGTTTGAAATGGGGCTGTGAGAAGGATACGAGTATTCCAACATCATCAGTGGCCTTCAGAATCTCTGCAAAACTCAGGTGAGAGCCCGGTTCACAACCATAATTATGTGTGTATACCATGTTAATACCAAAGCTTTTTAACCGTAGAAGACTCTCTTTTGCAGCCGTATAAGTTGCCCACGCTGCGCCTGCCTGTGCGTTGTCAAGCGGAACAGAGGAAAGAAAAATTCTTGTACCGTTAAGGTAGAAATCCCTGCCTTCAATCCAAAATTCCCGGAACCCGAATCGCACATCATGGGCTGTGTCCAACAGCTTATCCCCGATTTCCATGAGGGAAAGCCGAAGGTTAAAAATATTTTGCGGTGTATGAATATCCCAGAGTTTATCCGGTTTCCACTTACTTTTGAACGAAATGCGACCGTTTTTGAGATCACCCTTCCTGAAAGCCGTACTGTTAAATTTTTTAACGATACGTCCCTTGTCATATATGCAGGCGTACAGCGTATATTCGCCATCCGTATTTAGATTCTTAAGGGCGGCGCTGACAGAAATCTCTTCTTTCCGGAAAGAGGTATCAACCTTCACATCACCAATCCGAGCAGCACACGATTCCCCGACCAGAAAAATGTCGCCGCAAAGACCACGGCGCGCTATGGTTCCTTTATTGTCACCGGTCAGGGGTTTATCCCTGTGCGAGCGCATAACATCATTTAAAGACATCGCTACAACGAGCATTGTAAGGACATGTTTGTTGCCTACTCTGCAAATCGATGTCAGATCAATCTCGCCTCCAGGAAATCTGATTTCTCCCACGTGCTTGCCGTCCAGGTAGACCGCTGCATAGGAATTCAGATATTCTACCGACAAAGCAACCCTACAGTTATTCCATCCGCGGGGGATGGTAATTTCCCGCTGGTACCATGAAGCCCGGGTTTCCCGCAGATTATTGCCCGCCCAATCTGGATGGTAATAAATCCGTTGTGAATCTTTTTGTATGTAGCTGGTAATTCCCGGCCAGGAACCGGGCACCTTGAAATAACCCCAACTGCCTGATGGCACCTCAGCCGCTATTTCCTTCGCTGGTTGCCATCGCCATAGACCATTCAGGCAGACACGTTCACGGGTTGCGGTGGTCTCCCGAAAAGCCTTTTTTATGTTCCAGACAGCTTTTATTCCATCAGGAAGTTGTACATTTGCATTTGCAGTGTATGCAAACCCGGCTATCTGGATACACAGCAATAGACCCAAAATAAAAGGCATCATTCTTGTGTTTATTCAATCCTGGTCTCTTTAGCGAGCTGAAGCCTCTCAAGGGCATCAATAACAGGCAATATCACCGCACCCGACTGAGCGGCATATTTGACAACTTCTGTGAAGAAGTGAGGTGTACAACCGTATGGTGATGGTTTCTCTGTAACATCATGTGTTGCGAAAATGAGCCATCCTGAGGATGAAATGCTGTGATCGATTATCTTTTTTATCGATTCAATATCCACGTTATTTCTCTTGTCAATAAAATACGCCTTAAGAAGATTCAGATCTGCAAATCCCACGTTAGGTATCTGCCCCCCACCCCTGCAACAAAGAAAATGTTTTTCAAGTTGTGACTTGACAGATGGCCTTGGCACACCTATCGGATATGCAAACGTTTTGAAACAGATTCCGGGTATAATTGACTCGAGTACCAGCTTGTTCCTTGTAATCGACTCAATAAACTTTTTGGGGTTTGTTTGCCATGTATAAAGATGATCAAATGTATGGCAACCAAGCTCATGTCCCTCATTAACTGCACGCAAGAGGTCATCAATAGACGCGATGGTTCCAACTTCTGTGGTTGCGCCGAGCAATCCAAGTGATACAAAATATGTGGCTCTAGCCCCATAGGAATGTAAGATATTTCCTCCTGTATGAAATGCCGTTATTGGCGCATCATCAAAGGTAAAGGAAATTAGTGGAACTTGCGTCTCTATCGAAACCATACGTCGATTGAGTCGATAGGCCACCAACCTACGGTATTTGCTGACAACCTTAGAAAGAATGGTGCTCATGCAGTTTGTTTAATGCCATTCGCTGCATCAAGTTTCGTGGTTTCGTTGACAAAGTGCTTCTGACTGTTGGCTTCAGTTATGCCAAACAATAAAAGTAGCCACATGTTGTTTATTCCATAGAATGAAGCCTCTGTATAGTTGTAAAGAAGGGCAGACACGATGAAACAAAGGCTTAACATACCAAGGGGGTAATCGACAATAAGCTGTCGTCTAACCTTGAGCAGGCCTGCCAAGATAATTGCACCCGTAAAGAATAGACCTATATAACCAAGGTTCAGATATTGTTCAAGATACCCATTGTGGGCCTGATTAATGGTCCTTCCCGTAAATCCCCATATTACTTGGAGTCGTTCGCCCATCCAAAAACTATAGTAGCCGGCACCCATAATTGGGTTCGTGACCATACCCATGAGAAATACCCATATGGGCACCCGTGTCGTGAGGCTTCTGTCACGTCCGAGGAGATCAAGTACCAGGTCTGTCAAACTAAAGGTTACCTCCAAAAGAAAAAAAACTGGAATAAAAACAACTAGAAAAGTTATTATGTTTCTTGGCCTTTTAACAAACATTTCGACACGACTCGCAAGAAGCAAAAACACCACAACCACCAAACAGACGATGGCGGTCGCACTCTTGGAAAGATTAAGAAGCCAAACAGTCAAGACCATGAGGATAAGATCAGCTATATTTTCCTGCCAGTTCCATCTAAACTTATTTTTGTATTTCAAAAGATATTTCCACGAAAAATAAATGCCACAAATCAAACACAACATGCCAAGGGAATTCTTTTGCTGGCCAACACCAGTTGCATACAATTCTCCAGTGCTCTCGTGGAATTGCCGCCCCAGTGTAGGAAAATACTTAAAAAATACGATCGACAATGGTAGCCACGCCACTGCAAGACGCCTTAAAATGCTGTCAATTGCCTCTACTGGACGCCTGTCGGTCAGAATGACCAGTACCATGATTGGATTGCCTAACTCTTTAATCCATCTTTTAAATGATACAAAGGGGAAATCAGACCATACAATACTGACCCCGCAATAGAGAAAATAAAGCCATATCCATTTATTCTGCCTGACCAACAAATTCCAGTCAATCTTTCTCCTGGATAAAACGTACAGGCCGCCAACAATCAACAAGGTAAAAACTATGGCATCAAGCGGGCTTCCCTCGTGATAGGCCTCTAATTGAGAGGGAGACCAATTCAACCATTGAGAAACATACCGACTACCGGCCAAGAACATCCATATTAAGGGAATCCACAACTCATGTGATGGACCATCTTTTGTCTTGATATCTATCCAAAAGATGTAACCTATAAAAAGAAGGCAGAGAAAAAGTGCAAGTTGAGGTGGCATACCTACAAAACTCTTGAGGTGTTATTGTGTTCAAACAAACAGTAATAAAAATCGAAAAAAACTTTAAACATATTAAGGACTGTCTACGAAAAACCTGTTGACAAGCTCGGCAGTAAGAGCACTAGCAATCTCGTTTGTATAATCACTTTCCCCCCGTATGTGAGTTTCAACACATTGTTCGAGGAAACTTTTATTGATATGTGGTCTTTCCAATGAACGTTTGTCGAGGAGAACCTCTCTAACCCAGCCTGATAGTTCATTGCAAAACCATTGTCCCGGATAGGCAGGGTAATTCTCATGGTCTCGTTTTCGCAAGAAACCCAACAAAGAACCCAGAACTCCTCTTACCTTGGAATCAGTCTTTTCTGCAAGGAGAGGATTTCCGTCCCGTATCAGCCTCACACAAGTTCCTTCATCTTCTCTGACTTCGTCAAGGGCTCTGTACATAAGGCCCACAAGGTCATTGTCCAACAATGGTGTCCTAACTGCCATTTGAGACTGGCCTATGGACAGCTTTCCCGAACAGGACCACGGAATTGCCTTACTCAAACTAAACGTTAAACTGTCTGATGATAACTCTTTGAATCGACCTGCTACCTCTTTTACCACATTCAAAAACTCACGGTTAAATAAATGTTCATCCAGGCTACTGCTGTGTATCAGGCGATCTTTCCTCAAGACCACGCCGCCATAGGTACCTGTTACTTGAATAGGAGCTATCTCCCGTGCCCGCTCATGAAAATAAAGCTCAGCCGCACCAGATATATCAACAGCGCCATCGGAAATAAACAATACATCTTGCATCAGCCTGGGATATTCTGTAACAAAATTGTCATCAGGCGCTATCATGTGCAGCGCCTGACCTGTAACTTCCGCTATTTGTCGTGCTATTTTTAAATCTTCGGTATTCACAAAATGCCCACTGAGCGTATAACACGGAACCTTCTCGGGTCCATAAAGGGCATTGGCAAGGATTACCCTTATCCCCAGATCCTTTGACAGGGGTATTCCTATTCTGTCTTCTGCCCTGAAATAGCGCTTTAAAAGCTTCTGTAGAGTGTAAACCAACCTCTCGTAATGAAACTCGTTCTCCAGTAAGGGCTGAGTCTCCAGATTAGATGGGTGGAAGTAAGTCTTTTTGTCAATCCTGCCATCTTCTTCAAATATCCAGGCTGATCCTCCCGGAAGCAAAAAAATATCTTGGAACAATGATCTGTTATCAAGGACGCATCCGTACGAAAAAAACTCGGCCAGACTATGTATATTTATCTGCTTCGCATCAGACGGGAGAACCCCAAGTATTGCCTTTGCTTCGGTGGAAAAGTAAAAGGCACCCTTGCCTTCATAATAGTAAAGCCTGTGGAGTCCGTATCTATCATTAAAAAGAATAACCTTTCCATTTCGTCGATCTATCAGCAGTCCATGAAAATTGCCATTCAGCATGAGCAAAAAATCTTCGCCCCATTCTTCGTACATATGAACTATATACGAGGCATTTTTCTTATCATATGAGTGGTTTCTTTTTTTTATTTCATCCATATCTTCTGGATCATTGAAGTTTTCACCGGAATAAATAAGTGTAATATCTTTTTTTTCATTATTGATTGGCCCACAGTCAGAAAAAGCTCCTTTGTGACATGTCCAACCCACGTATACACCGCAATCGGCAAATGCAAGTTTCCCACTGTGATAGAATGCCTCCATGTGCAAAAAACCGCGCATTAACTCAAGCTCATTATTGTTTACTTCTTTTGATCTTTTACTTATTATTCCTAAAATACCGGGCATGAAAACATCTCATTCTAATTTGACATTGTGTTTATGCTCTATGCAATTATGATGTTAAATTATCTAAAGAGCTGATGGAACCCCTGGTGGCTTATTAATATTTTATTCAATGTTTGCTCTTCGAGTATTTTATGGAATACAGGGTTTTACGGGCTCTTCTCAAATATTTTGTCAGTTTCTGCGGAAGGAGATTTTTGACCCCCTTATGAAGCCCTAATGTTAACATACAGCTACCGAACGGGCTTATGGGAACATAATAGCGGGGAATAATAATGTTTTCAAAGCCATTAAATTTTTTGAATTCCTGCAAGCTGTCGCTGCCCAATTTTCCATAATCATATTTTGCATATGTCAGAAAAGGTACTTTCTTTGCTGCACATATCTCCACTGCTTTAGCAAGCAGAAGATTCATTGGTGATTTGTCTCTGTGGCGCTCTTTACCCAAAATACCCATGGTTCTTGCGTATCTGTCTGTATATACTACTTTTATATAGCCAATCAGTTCTCTCTGGTAATATGCCCCTATAAAGTCGGCTCTGTCCAGAAACGTGCTGTTCAGCCTTCTTACTGTCTCAAGGTCCATGCCGTAATATTTATTTTTTCTTTCTTGTTTGATACGTACTTCATTATAAATATCCGATATTCCTTTCACCAATTCTTCGTCAAAGCAGACATGCCTTATCTCTACTCCCGTTTTCTGGGCTTTCTTAATTCTGTTTCTTGATTGCTTCGTGATCTGATTTTCCTGCCAATACTGATAGGTTTTTATTGGAATCGCTGCGACGTTATCCCATTCCATGAAGAAATCATATTTTGGCCTGGATTCCGGCAACCTTTGAACAAAAGTAAAGAGGTCTAACCTCATTCCACTTTTCTTGAGATCATCCGCGACCGACTGAGGGTCATCAACATCTTGATCCCATTCTTCTTTGACTTCAGCAATCTTAAAATATTTACCCTTTATAATCAGCTCTGTACCATTACTTTCTGTAACATCAAACGCTTTCATATACTATCGCACCTGCTACATCTTGGCACAAATGTATTCGACCACACTATCGATTGCGGTTTTTTGCGCAACAAAAAAACAACAAAATAATCTTACACGTTCATTGACAGGTTATTGCAAGAATTAAGCGGGGTCATCTTTGTTGCATGTACTAGAAGCATACCAACAAATAATTCTTTGGCAAACCCAATTGTATTTTTTATTTCACAAGTTTAAATCCTTTGGGTGCTGATATGTCAGGACTGGGTGGCATGGGACTGTCGGTGATCAGCGGATGTGGGTAAGGGAATGGTTTATATGTGCTATTTATTCCACTACAGTTTAAAGGTTTTGTAGTTGCATGGTAACAGAAATCCCTGTTGTTTTGAATATGGGTTTTGTTATTGAAATCATCTCTCACCACAGGATTAGTGGGATTACCGTTATATGTGTTGTTCCAGAACAATGACGGGTATTTGGTCAACTGACCACGTATCGTGCCGTTAGGCGCAACGCCAATCTGGTCACGACAGGGATAGCCTGAACCATCTTCGTTCCCGTCTAAGTTCTGGCAGGACCCTGCCTCTCCCCCGCAATCAGCATCACTTGAGCAGGAAATTGCGGCCGTCTTTGTACCAAGGCATATCTTTTTCGTAGATGAGCCACATCTGTCGCCCCAAGGAGATATATGTTGGTACTTTTCCATCGACCTGTCATTTTGCAAAACTATGGCTGTTGTTCCACTCCACATACCATTTGTTGACCGCGCTCCGTTTCTTGTCTCGAGAATGGTGTTATTATATATAATATGTGTCCCACCACGAAGGAAAAACCTTGGATCTGCTGAATATGCTTGTACATCTACTAGACGCACCGTATTGTTATATGCTTCGTACTGGACTATACCCCTATCCGAAGTTGTCGCATCATGCCCACCCAAATAATAATTTGTTATGTCGTTGTATCGTACGACAATCCGTCCACCGTTCTCGCCATCGCAAAACATTGTGTTTACGTCCGAATTTGATTTTGTGGCCACATTATCCTCAAAATACACGGCGTCCTCTGTTCCTACGCTTATAGCTCTGTTCCATGATTGATTCGCTTGAGCTTTGACGCCTTCCCACACAGTGTTTGCTTGATGACCGATATAGTAATTATTGTGGTCGATAACCCCATAAGTATATCCATAAATTCTGATCCCTCTCGGCGACCCTGCTGCTCTGGTTGTGTTAAAATTGTTATGGTCTATCCTGAATCCGCCACCCGTGCTTGGCTTGGATGTGCCTTTCACATAAATAACACCGTCATATCCCGTAAAAGCACCAGTAAACTTGATGTTGGCGATGCGAAATTTCTTATCAGCTGTGCCGGTAATAACAATCGCAGAACTGAGACCTGAACCTTTAATTGAAGTCATTTCCGCACTCCCGAATGAGGGTATAGTACCACTGCCTAAAATGTTGAGTGAGGTCACTTTTGTAAATCCATTTGACATGTTTATAGTCAATGGGCTAGACCATGTAGTAGAACAAGCAGGGAGATTAATTGTTACATCCCCAATTCTACTTGATGCATCTGCTACGCATGCTGCCACGTCTGAATTAGCACAGGATGTGGGCATACCTGTATTGTCTGCCCAAATGCAAGCCCCACAAACATTGTTCACAAACCCGAAAATAATAAAAACACAAACGAACAACTTAAATACTATTTTGCTTTTGTCCATTCCAACAAATGAGCAATTATTTATCATAAAAAATCTCCTTTCTTTCTGAATACGTTATGGTACAAATTTTTTTTAAAAAAAGCCAAGTATCATTCTTCATAAACAATCAGATACAAAAAACTAATCTATACCATAGCAGAAGAACTTGTTAATTCAAAATGATGATTGTCAAGTTCATTTAGCCATCCAAATTGATATGAGCTCTTTGAGTGAATGACTTTATTTGCTATTCTAGCAAACTATGTGCCAAGACACTATGATACCTTTTGTAGTGCGATGCAGGCAGGCGCGACCTACTTTCAATTGTATTTTTGTTAACGCTTTATTGCATGAAATTCCCTACATTTAGCGCCAACTTATGCAGGTTTCCACCACTTATCTCGTGAGCATTCGTTCACAATACACTGTAATAGATTTTAGCCCTTAAACACCTTCCTTAAACTACATCAACACTCATCGCAATAGTTCGTTTCTATTAACAACCGTTGAATTAATTCGCAGGAGAGTGCATAGTGTATCTCAAGGGTATAATTTCCCTGACCATCGGTGTGGTCCTGCACCATTTTTTCAAGAAAACGCCTACTCAGGTAAGGCCTAGTGAGAGCACTTTCGTCAAGTAAAATATTCCGTACGTATCTAGACAATTTGTCTCGATACCAGATACGGAAGTGATAAAATTTGTGCTTTCCGAGGAAAAACTTTTCGAGATGCAGAGGTGACAGGGCGCCATCAACACTCGCCAACCACTGAGGCATTCCATAATCGTAGGCGTATTCAGCCTTAAATGTAAACTCCCGGTATAAATGGTTCACTTTTGTCCACAGTGGTATAGGGCGATACAGCATACCACGGTCAGTCGCTATTTTCCCCAGCGCAGAACTGCCTTCGGTAATCAGACGTAAAGAAAGCTCCTTGCTGTTAACTGCGGTATCCTGTGTTTGAAAGGCAAGGGCAACAAGATTGTTGTCCAAGTACGGCGCCCGCAAGGTAAGCTGCGACTGCTCAAGGGCGAAACGGGAAAAATGATGCCACGGAACCTGCTTGAAGGTAACAAATGAAAGTCTGTTTTCATTTAGTTCTTCAGCATAAGTTTGTTCGGCAGTTCTGAGGAGATGGCCAAATTCCTGGTCAAAGAGTCGTTCGTTCAGCAATTTGGGCCTGAATGCAATTGAACTTCTGAGAACTTCCTGGCCATAGTTTCCTGTCAGGCGCACAGGCGCAATTTCCCTGGCCCGTTGATTGGCAAAAAGATCGGCTGCACCACTGACGTTCATGGCTCCATCAGTAATATATACTGTTTTCTCGGCCAAAATGGGGAACTGGGAAATGAAGTCATCAGTCACACGGATAACATAATGGGGTTGCTGACAAATCCTGGCTATCTTGCGGGCAATCTCAACATCTACGGAATCCTGGAGCATTCCTCCAAACGTATAACAGGGCAAAGTATTGGGGGGTAAATTCGCCCAGGCCATTATCATGCGTCCATCAACACCACCGGTGAGTGACATAGCAATGCGCTCTTTGCCCTGGAAATATCGAGGAAGAATCCTCGCCCACGTTTCCTTTAATTTATTGTAATAGTTAGAGTAGCTTAAAGATTCCCCGTTTTCCCAGGATGACCTGTTAAAGTAGGAGGTTTTATTCGTTTTCTTCCTGTGAGAGAACCGCCATGCTGATGCCCCTGGAAGCAGAGAGATGCCTGAAAAAAGAGTTCTGTTTTGCAGCACGCAGCCGCACGAAAATGTTTCTGCCAGGCCTCTGTAATCTATTTGTCGCAGCTCCGGCAAAACTCTTAGAAGTGTCTTCGCCTCAGAGGAAAAAAAGAAACCATCTTTGTTCTCATGGTAATAGATCCGCTTCAATCCAAACCGGTCATTGAACAACGTGGCGCTCATATTCCGAAGATCTACCAGCACGCCACAAAACAAACCATTGAGTTTCTCAAAGAACTTTGTACCTGTCTCCTCGTAAAGATGGACCAGGTAGCTTGCGTCATCCGTTGAAAAGTTATGGTCTCTGGCCCTGAGGCTCTGGAGCTCCCCTGGCTCTCTAAAGTCTTCTCCTGAGAATATAAGGCAGATATTCTTTGTCTCATTCCAGACAGGCATACAATCTGAAAAAGAGCCCGAGTGGCTCACCCACCCAAGCCACAGACCGAGCTGTTCGTTAATATAAGTTCCCGAAGTGTAGAATGGTTCGTGCATCATACACCGCACCATCTCTCGAATGGCAATTGAGTTTTTCTCAGGATAGGTAATTCCTATTATTCCGACAATGCCTGGCATATCATTACATTTTTACCTTCATCACAAACTTTTTGGATCACTTTGCTGGAAGCTTTTAGTTGCTCATTTCTGATAAACCCGTTTTAGCTAAGCTTTTTTTAATTTTTTTGGATAAATGTTTTACACTGCACCTTAACTCAATCAATGGAAGGTAATTTGATTACAATTCGATGTTGATTATTATTTTTTATTCACAGAATTCGCAAGAGCTAAAGCTTTTTGGAATACGGGGTTATTACGATAACCACCATAAGCTATGTCCGACAATTGCATATCATAATACCGTGCGTTACCCTCTATCAATACAGGTCCGTGATTAGAAATCGCTATATCCCAACCAATCATTGCCTGAGGCATTAAACTTGCTGCATCGAGGGCGAGTTGCTTTACATCAGCAAAAAATGGCAGCTGGAAATTTGAAAATAAAATTTCGGAATCCGGATGCATAGAGTAAGTCCTCGCTCCTTTCATTAACTTGTTTCGACCATAAGCTCTTAATCTTCCATTTTCGATGTCTATTGGTACAAAAATTCCGCCGGCCTGAATGTTATCAATGTGGCTACCAGACAACCCTACACGTAGAAATGCCGATAGTATTTCCGGCCTCTTGCCACGCGCTTTGAACGTGTCCATCCTAATAGTATTTAGGCTTGTATCATTTAGGATACCAAGATCCATATGCTGTATGATTTCGTCTTGGATGAGAAACGATCCCTTTGACAAAAAGGTAAGGGTGTCTACCATCTGTTGCAAAGAAAAATGACTAGATATTCTAATTTTCTTGGTACTATGCCCGCAAGATCCGGTTATGGGCTTAATGAATATGGATTTATTCATGGACTCAGCTAAAACAAATGACAGATACTCACTACCAGAATCAAAATCACTAATATCATAGCGCACCCAGTTGCCATCCTTGCAACTAAAACCAGACTCGTAGATATTGTAGCCAAGTAAATGAGGAAGACTAATATTATGCAACGCATAATATTGATGAAAACTTAGCTTATTACCGAGGATGTCGACAGCCCCAGCGTCGCAAATGATCTCTTGGATAAGGTTCATCTCTTTTTTTCCGAGATGAGCCATCAAGTTTTTTTGCCCTTTTTTATAGAGAAAACTGGTAAAATAGTGAACAGGTAGCTCCCTCATTTTCATACACAAGAAGATAAACTCGCAAATCATTTGACATACTGGTTTTCTATCGCCATCTCTCAAGGCCATTCTCAAATTAGACAGCCAGTGAGAATTAGGCTGCAACAAAGCGTATTGTGTTGATGTCTTTGCGTCGTGCATGCGCGCCCCCTTTTGTCGTTATTTTTAATGGCTACTGTCTCACATGACTTTGTGTTTAGAAAATCGCCGCAGACACAATGAATAACGCATTATTTAACTTTTTCCTAGACTGATATGTCTTCACTTTCTTACCAACATATACCGTAATATTCGCCTGGTACCCTGGCACCATCCTTAACGATTCGGACAAGATCAACCACTATCTGGTTTTCTCTTACGTGTGAGAGCACAGCAGTTTTGAACTTGTCTGTATAATTTCCTATGACTATTATGTCTGATGATTCAATCAGCATTTCGGGCGTTGGACACATCAGCGATGATATATGCGGAATTTCTTTTGTGATATACTCTTTATTGGCGCCAACCAAACCTGCCAATGACACATTTTCATCATAGATCTTTACATCAAACCCCTTGCCCAACATTGTTTCGATAAGTTCAACATGTGGACTTTCTCGCAGGTCGTCGGTTCCCGCCTTGAAGCTTAGGCCCAAAAATCCAAGTTTGAGTCCTTTATATTGCATTAGTTTTGTTACAACCTTTTGAATCTGGCGTTTATTGCTTGGCAGGATTGCGCTCAGAACAGGTGTGTCCACATCCAGCATCTTCGATTTGTATGTAATAGCCCTTACGTCCTTTGGCAGACACGAACCACCGAAGGCAAAACCCGGCTTAAGGTAATAAGGGGACAGATTAAGCTTATCATCCATACAAAATATTTCCATCACTTTGTGCCCATCGATACCTAATTCTTTGCAAACATTTCCTACTTCATTTGCAAAAGTGACTTTGAGCGCATGGAATGAATTGTCCGCATACTTAACCATCTCTGCCACCTTAATTTTAGTTCTGACCATCGGGCCTCCGATTGGTTTAAACATTTTTTCAAAGGGATCACCAGATGCTTTGTCATATTCTCCAATTACTGTTTTGGGTGGGTTATAAAAATCTTCTATAGAGCTTCCTTCTCTAAGGAACTCCGGTATCATGGACACCCCAAAATCAATTCCCAACTTTTTTTGTGAATTCTTCTCTATTATTGGACACACAACGCCTTCAACTGTTCCTGGTAATACAGTGCTTCGAATTCCTATCGTAATGTAATCTTTTCTTCTTGCCAGCGCCTGGCCAATCTGCTCAGATACTCTCTCTACGAACATTAAGTTGATACTTCCATTTGGGTTGCTCGGGGTACCAACACATACAAGGACTGCTCCTGCTTTTTGTACGGCGTCGGCCCAGTCAGTTGTTGCCTGGAATTTTTTTTGGTTTACAACTTTCTTTATCAGACCTTCTATATCTTTTTCTATAATCGGGCTTCTGCCTTCGTTGATCAATGACACCTTCGTGTCGTTAGAATCAACTCCAATCACTTCATGGCCCAATTCTGCTAGACATGCCCCTGTAACAGCACCTACGTATCCCAAGCCAAAAATTGCAATTCTCATAGCGAGCTCCTTGAATAGATTTTGTGTTATTTTTAGATTGTTAAGTGCGCTGTCAAGATATTTTATAGAATTTTAATTAATATAAACAATGTATTGTTTAGCTTTGCATCGGATCCGGGTTTGGCTTTAAGCCGAGCGAGTCCAAACAACTCTTAAAGCCTTCAAACATATTCTGAATAGATCCATGCTTTAAGATGTCCTCTCTTGCGTTTGCTGAGAACTTGTTCCGCTCCGTGTCATTGGTCAATAAATAAAAAATTCTATCCTTAAGTGCTGTCAAATTGTTGTTCGGCACAATAAAACCATTTCTGCCATGCACAAGATAGTTAATCTCAGGAGGTTGAGAGCCTTCCTCGGTAACCACAGGCAAACCCCAGTAAAAAGCTTGATTTAAGCCCAATCCGACATGCCCTGGGAGCGAAAATACATCAGCCATTTTGAATATTCTACTAATTTGAATATGTTGGGGGTCATATATTTCCCCAAGATAAATGATGTTTTTTCTATTCATTACTGCCTGCAAATCGTCATTAACCCCCGCACCAACCACAACCAAACCATGGTCAGAAGAATTCACATGTTCAAAAACTCTTATCAGATGGTCAAGTTTTTTTCTGCCACCACCCTCATTCATTCTGCCTACTGCAAGTACAACCTTGTCAAAATGAAGCCCGAGGCCTTTCTTGATCTCTTCTTTAGACTCTTTTATTTCAGGAAAATCTTCAAAATTCAATGTATTATTTGCAACATGTACCTTGTGATGATGCCGTGAGTGTATGTATTTCATTTCGTTGCGAGAATATAGTATGAGCCTATCGAAGCTTGCATGTGTAAATTTGTAAAGTGATCGGCTAACTATCCCGTTTGGATTATCCAAGTTAGCGCCCTTGGTCCAGAAAATCACGGGTATTTTCTGAGATTTTAACCAAAAAAGGAGGGGCCAGATAATACAATTTTTAAGATGGAGAAAGATGATTACAGCATCCGGTTTGCTTTGTGTTATTTCTCTCTTATACAATGAAAACCTAAAAGGAATTTCCCTAAAATCAAAATTTATTTCGTGGGGATTCTGCTTCTGCAACTGATCACTCCGCACAATAAAATCCCATCCAACCTCATTAAAACGTTTCGCAAAATAATTATAGATAGACACCCTGTAATGCATCACTCTGTTTGATATCAGGAGTACTTTTTTCATTTCAATCCAATATCAATCATTATTTTGAGACCATGAAATCTTTAAAAACACAGACATGTTTATATGGGTAAGTATGTATTCTACGGATACTTTAGCCGTCCTCAAAATCAGTAATTTCTTGCCTTAACCGTGACGAGCTTCAACAGGGTCAACAACCTGCTGAAATGATGTATGCCTTTTATCAGCAATTTCATGGCAAGCCAGAATCCGAAAAATAATGAAAAAGGTAAAAGAAATGAATAAATTGTGCATGCCGTGAGGGATTTTGAGAAAACATAAGTTTTTTGCATTAGTGTTAAAGGAACTTGGTATTTTAATGAAGTGCTGCCTTGAACAAAAGCCCTTCTGAAAAAATATGATTTTTTAAAACGCTCAAATGGAATGACTTCGTAAACTATTGCCTCTCTGCACCAGACAAAAATGTGACCTCTTCGATGCATTTCTCGGAAGAATTGAACATCTTCACCTTGGACACCAAAATCAGGATTGAATGGATGCAACAAATCATCAAATATGCCTTTATTTAACAGTACGTTTCCTGTGCGCGAACTACTCCAGTGTATTTGAGTACCCGTCTCATAATTGGGTCTTTCGCAGAACTTTCCTTTGACTATCCATTGTGGCGGTTTTGATTGGAAGCTGGGCATGACAGGGCCAAGGGTCCCGTCTGACTTGAATCGAATAGTGGTTTCGTAAAGCCCACAAAGCCAATTATTTACTGGAAACTCATCATCGTCAATAAATGCAATATAGGTGCCCCGTGCGTTTTCGACAGCCTTATTTCTTGCACGAGCTATGTTCTGAACTGGCTCCACGTAGTAGGCAATCGAGAGATTCGACTGTTCTGCAAAGGATTCCACAGTTTGACGCGCAGATTCGGCAACGTCATTATCAACAACAACAACTGAATACTCGAAAAGACCTGCCGTTTCCTGTTGCTCAAGCTTTGACAACAATTTTTTCAGTAGAACAGGCCTTTTATAAGTACAAATACAGACGGTTATATGCTTAACCTGTTTTGTCATGGCAAATCAGAAAGCTTTGTGACAAACTTTTAGTAATGGAATGTAGTTGATCAATCGATAAACAGGCAGGATTATGTTCTTTGCATTTCGCGAAGCAGATGAGAAAGTGCTTTATACATTGTTGCCTGTCCCCAGTGAAGCATTGGGGTCTTTGCTTTTATGCCACCAGGGTAGATACGGTAATAAAAATGCCCATCCCGGGCCTGCATATTGTCAATTGTCCATAGGGCAACTTTCTCCGCAAGTTTGAATGAATCGGGGTCTTCTTTGGAAAACATTACAAGTGTATCAATTGCCTGTGAGGCACACTGTATGTCGATGGGGTATGCCCGATTGTGATAGTACTTTGGACAACCGGATTTTTCAAAGAAGTTCTCTTTAAAAAAGGTAAAGCCTCTCTTCAGATGTTCCGTAAACGCGCCATCACCGACAGCATCGTTATACCGTTTCAGACTGTCAAGGTTATAACCTGTGTGAAAATTATCAAACCAATGGTGCATGGGCTCTTCTCCATAGTACCATGATCCGTCAGGAAGCTGTCGGGTACAACTGTATATCATTGCCTCTCTGGCCACAGCGAGGGCCTCTGAGTTGCCGGTTATTTTTGATGCCCGTGCCAAAAAACCGGCTCCGAGCATGTTGGAATTATGAACAGAGTTCTGTTTGAAGGCCACATAGCTCAGACAGGTTCCGTTTTCGGTTCGCTCTCTCGGCAAGTCGAGGATCCATCCAGTTATACTTTTGGCGATCTCCACGAAACGCTCCTCTTTGAACATCTGATAGGCGTCAAGATATGCATGCCCGATAAGACTTGTCCAGACGATAATAGGTTCAAGCTTTGGGAGCCTGCCCGATCGGCTTGTAAAATCAAAATGGTTTCCCCAGCTATGAAATTTGTACCGTGATGACTTGTTCCGGTCAAGCCAGTCCAGGCATTGTATAGCCTTTTCCTTATAAACCTGCTGTTTCGTTTCCCTGAACCTGGCCAGGTATCCCCAGGCCATATATCCCACTCCCTTTGTTGACTCCTGAGGTTTGACCCCAAACAAGGGACGCAGATTAATGGGGCTCTGTCTCACGACTTGTTGTAAGATTCTTTCCCCGTAAAGGGTATTAAATGTTAATGGACGAAGAAACGAGGACAGACCGTCAAAAGGCTCGTAGCCTTTGTATTCGTGCTTTTCAACCCATTTCTCCAGACGTTCTGTGCTGTCGCTCAATTTTAGTCTCGTATTTTCCAGTGCCATTTTTCTGACCTTGTGCTTCGATTAAGTGTTCCTGTATCTGCGCGAGGCAGGTTGACAACTCAGTTTTAACTTTGCTGATGAAAACATTTTTTTTGGTGCCCCGTGACTTCCCATCCATTTGTCGCCTTTATTTAAATATTTTTGTCTCATGCTGCTATCCCGGCAAATAGTGCACAGAACTGAGGTCGTTCCGTATCCCACCGGTGGGCTTGATAAACCTGCAGGCCACGGACCAGTATCTGCTCACGTTCCTCGGGATTGTACCATGCCTTCAATATTGTTTCTGCCAGGCTGTCAGCACTCCCCGGCTCAAAAAAATAAATCGATGATTCATCGAAATAATCCATGATTCCTCTCGTGCGAGGAGCAATCACAGGTTTGCCCATGCTCAGATACTCAAATATACGGGTGGGAAAATTGATTTCGGTGAATTCTGTTCGCATGTTCGGAATCAAACCGATATCGCATTTCATTATTTCTCCGGGTATGTCGTCGAGGTGAACATGCCCGTGGTAATGAACGCTGTCAGTCAACCCTTTTTCCCGGACCAGCCTTAGGAATGTTTCGACATAGTCACCTTCTCCGTAAACATCGAAAATTATGTTCAACCCTTCACCCCTCAGAATCGGCAAAGCATCGAGGGCCGTCTGCAGGCCATGTCTCTCCACAACAGTTCCATGATACATCAACCGTAAAATGCTTCTGCTTTTGTCCGTATCAACCCGACCCACAGCATGGATTTCCCGGAATATGCCAGGATCAGGCGAGTTCATTACAATATGTATTTTGTTCTCAGGACAGCCGCGGGCTATAAAAAGATTTCTAAAAGCAATGTTTGGTGTCAGAACAAGATGAGCATAACGGATGCTTATTTTCTCTAAAAACCGCAATACCTTCACAACAGGATGTTCAGGCCCCATGGAATATTTGGCCATGTAGACCTCCGGGGTTGGGTCATGGAGGTCGAGCACAATTTTGCTTCCTGTAAGTCGGGGTAAAAGCGCTGTGAAAACCAAAAAATCTGGCATGTTATGGACATGCACCACGTCATAACGTCTCGATACATGGCGCACTGACAAACGCATGAGGGCCAGCAGCGTAAAGGCAAAGTATTCAAATATGTATCTAAACTGCCCTGCACGTTTACGCCCTAAGGGCAACCTCCTGACAGAGACACCATTGATCGTTTCTTCCTTAGATTCGCCTTCCTTCTGCAAGCATATGACATCCACTGACATCCCAGCTTCCACAAGCGATTCTGCCTCCCGCCGAACACGGGCGTCCCATCTGTAATACGAAAACACTACTGCTGCTACTTTTGTCATTTTACTACTTGTTCCCTTTCATCTGCTTTTCAGCATTTCTATTCTCAATCTCTTCTTTGAAAACCTCCAAGTATTTTCTTTCAAATTTCAGGTCTGGCTCTAAGTGATTACCTTCTGCCCATTCATTCCAGGACTTTATGAATATGAGACGATTGTCATAACGCTTGTTTGATACTTGCTTTATAGCAGCTCTCAGATGTTCGCGAAACAATTCTGGTGTCGATTTGTGAAGGACAACTCCTCGCTTTCCAGATCGGGGGGTATTATCCCAGTTCGGAACAACGCATGGGTGTATATGCTCTTCTTCTGCACCCGGCATCAAAAGATATCTATGAATCTTTCCATAATCATATATCTCTTGCGGCCATTTCAATATTTTCCTCACGTAACGTCGAATCCTTCGTGTTCCTTTCAACTCGGTTAAAGCTGCTAAAGACAGAAAACGTCTTATAATCACCTGTCCATCGAACCCAAAATCTTCGGGTCGCCAATCACTGTATTCGATTCCTATCAAATAGAGGTCTTCAATACCATCCTGCCTCGCCATCTGTCTCCAGGTGTCGGTCGTTCTTTTTGGATCAGGTAATTCTTTGGGTGAGTACACAAGAAAAATCGGCTTTCCATCAACTCTCATATAACGTTTGTCTTTAAATGCCTTTAGTAAAAACCTTAAATGGTTCTCGTCGTCTTCAGGCCCGGGATAAGTCTGTTCAATCAAAACCCTATCGGGACTTCCATGCCATATCCCAGTCCAGGATTGGTTAGCCCAGCACAGGCAAAAAGGGAAGTCTGGCACACCTGTATTTAATACCTCATTGAACGGCCTTTCAATAAGCCTTTTTCCTGCAAACCAATAATGATAGTAACAAAAACCCTCAATTCCATACTCTTTCGCCATTTCTGCCTGAGCTATCCTGGTTTCGGGAACTCGTAAGTCATAGTATCCCAGGTCAGATGGCACGTGCGGCTGATAATGCCCCGGAAAAAGCGGCTTTGCCTTCCCTGTATTCGTCCATTCGGTAAAACCCTTTCCCCACCATTCGTCGTTTTCAGGAATAGGATGAAATTGGGGAAGATAAAATGCAATAGCCCGAGCAACTGTTTCCATTGCTTTGCCTCAGGGTAGGGGTATAACCTTGAGCATCATTGCTTCACTCCGAGGAAGAGACCACGGTCCTTCTGAAAACCTGACTCGATAAATGTTGTAGACAAGCCACTATTCTCCATAGCATGCTGAATCTCTTGCCTGTCAAACAATCCTACCTTGTGTTTGTCTATGAAATGTTTGACCCCAGCACCCGTTGCAACTAGAAAGTGAAAATCAAGGATTGCCACATCTGTCTGGCGGCGGTTGACATTCATTCTCGCTATTTTTAAATTTGGCTCGTCGACAAAGGTGGCGAAAGGTTTGCCCTCGACAAATTCATCTTTTGTCATGAAGGGTTCAATAATTGTTACCCCTCCTTTTTTTAAGTGATTGGAAATATTGGATATTACTTTGATAAGGTTTGTGTGAGATCTCGCATAAGCGATGGAAGCGTAAAGACATATGACGGCATCGAATGTTCTTTTAAGGTCAAAGGAAGTCATGTCAGCACTAACAAATTCTATCCCGGGAAATTTGTCTCCGGCAATTTTGAGAATACCTGCATTCTTATCAATACCGGTTATCTTGTAGTGCTTCTTCAGATATTTAATATGGTTTCCGGTTCCACAGGCAATGTCAAGCAAATCCCTGCCCGCTGATTTTTTGTGTTTCATGATCAGGGTATGAACCAGGGTGCATTCAGCCCTATAATCCTTCCAGGAAACGCTTGCATCATAATATTCCGCAAGCTCCATATACATTTTCTCGTTACCCATTTGAATTCCTCAATGGTTTTTGATCTTTCACCTTTATATCTGAACGCATTTTAATAACTCGTGCCGGCATTCCCACAGCTACAGCACCGTCAGGAATTGAGCGGGTCACAACGCTGCCTGCCCCGACTACGGCACCCTTACCAATATGTACTCCGGAAAGAACTATCACTCCGTATCCAAGCCAGACGCCATCCTCAATTCTGATGTCCCCTTTGGTTGTCAAAGGCTGTTCAAAGATCATCACGCCAGTCAAAATCCCATGGTCATATGGGTAAAAAGCGCATCGGGGTGCAATTTGGACATCCCGTCCAATTTCAATTGAGCCTTTGTAAGCCAAAAGATGGCAGCACGGCTGGATGTGAGTATTACTGCCAATCCTAACGCTCCCACCTTGTGCTGTATGAATGTATGTATCTCCAAGCAAGAGGACATTATCACCAAGATTAACCGGACCACCATCTCCCGCGTTAAAAATGACAACCCGATCACCAATGTAAACGTGATTGCCACAAATTACATTGTTATGCGTAATCGTTGCATCAGGTGAGATAAATCCTTTTTTATTCTTGCTCGCAAGTTGAATACCTCCTAAGTACCCAGGAGCAACCCAGGTGGCAAACCGGGTAGCAATGCGACGCCAAAAACTTGTCCCGGCAAAATGCATCCAGAAGCGAACCCAATAATTCTTAATACTGTAAGGAATCATGGCAGAAAATGATGACGAACATTGAATCCGGAAACCGCTCATTTCTGGAGATTTTACCGTTAATTTGTACCCGGCTGTCGAGCCGGGCTAAATACAGTAGTCCATTTCAGGAGTGGCCTGACAGTGCCACTGATGTCCCCTGTATAATCGCCACGAGCCGATTCCCCATCATTACTTTCAATAATCTGAAAAGCAACCACATCAGGCTCATAAAATTGAACAATCAGCGGTTCAAGAGTTATCAGGGCCACCCACACAAAGTGCAGGCCTTCCTGCAAAAGGTTGCCGGGAATAAGAGCTTTGCTTACAAAATGTCCGGCAGGTCTGCTGCGTTTCCTCCAGGCAGGATCAATGTCTAACGCCTTAAAAACAATGACGCCTTCTTCATTCATTAATTGGAAGTGAGGCAAGAGGACATATCCTGGCTTGAGAACATCATACTCCATTTCAACTTCCACTGATTTATTAATGGCTACAGTATTAGCTATCTTACCATCTTCCGTTTTAATCCGGACAGCGCATAGTCGGGCAACCTCGCCACCGGGCATCTGCTGGGCATTTGTCCAAATACGTTCACCTGCTGAGGCATCGTCAGAACCCGATAGATAGGTCCGAACGATTGTGTGGGCCGGTCCTTCAGCTATTAATTTTCCTTCATTGAGCAGGATTGCTCGTTTGCACAAACGGGTGATGGTCGGCATGCTGTGAGATACAAAAAGCACTGTCCTCCCCTGTTCGCCAACTTCCTGCATCTTGTTCAAGCATTTTCTTTGAAACCGGGCATCCCCGACTGCTAAGACTTCATCCACAATCAGTATCTCTGATTCCAGATGCGCCGCAACAGCAAAAGCCAACCGCAGATACATACCACTGGAGTAACGCTTGATAGGTGTATCTATAAATTTCTCTACCTCTGCAAATGCCACAATTTCATCAAATTTCTGACGAATCTCACCCTTCTTCATACCGAGGATTGCGCCGTTTAAATAGATATTTTCCCTCCCGGTCAACTCAGGGTGAAACCCTGTCCCGACTTCCAGGAGCGAACGTATTCGCCCAACAATTTGGACCTCCCCGCTTGTCGGCTCAGTAATCCGTGAAAGGACCTTTAAAAGGGTGCTCTTTCCAGACCCATTTCGCCCTATGATGCCCAATAAATCACCGCCCCTGATCTCGAATGAAACATCTTTCAATGCCCAGATGGTTTGATCAGATTCGCTCAACCCCGGGGCAGATCCACGGAAAAGTCTCTGAGCGCGACGAAAAGGTTCTTTCAAAGACTCTTTGATAGCCTCACGAAAATTTCTGTTTTTTTGGCTCGCACCAATTCGGTATTGCTTGCTTAGATTCTCAACTCGAATTACGATGTCAGACATTGGTAATTACTTTGGCTTAGAGCTCAGAGCTGTGGGCTCAGAGTTTTTCTTCAGGGTTCTGCGGAAACCACTTAGCATTTTCGATAGGCTTTCTGCGCTTTCGTAAGTTCTTTGGAAATCTTCCTCATCCAAAAATTGCTGCTTTTGTGCAATAACAAGCTCCGAGACAGACTCAAGCAACGACCCATAAGCTATCTCAATAAATCTTGCCAGATCAGCATCGGAAGATCGCGAAGTCCCCTCCGCAATATTAGAAGATATCGAAACTGTTGATCGACGTAATTGATTTATCCGTCCAAATCGCTCTTCTTTTGGAAAAGAACGGGTCAGCACATAGATATCATCTGCATATTCTATCGCTCTTTTCCAGATATCTAACTTCTCGAATTTAAACATCTTCAGCTCTCCACTCTCATCTCTTGGCTATCGTCTCTTCATCACACTACATCCGCAAACGTCTTTTCCATACGCCGGAAATAGAAGGCACCGGAAAACAACAGGGCAATCGCTACAAGAGAGGAGACGATAATCATGGGACCAGGAGCTGTGTTCGTGTCAAGCAATGCCCAGCGGAAGCCTTCAACCACACCTACCATGGGGTTGGCGCCATACAGGGTACGCCAAGGCTCACCAAGCAGGCTGCTCGGGTAGGCAATGGGTGTTGCAAAAAGCCATATCTGTGTGAGGAAGGGGACAATGTGGCGTATGTCGTGAAACTGAACATAGAGCGCAGATAGCCAGAGTGAGACTCCAAGAGCGGTGATGAAGGACAGCATTAGTAAAAGCGGCAGCCAGACTATATTTATAGTCGGCACTATTCCGAAATAGAAGATCATGCCGAGGAGAACGGCAAAGGCCAGTACAAAATCCACAATGCCTGCCAGGACGGATGCGATCGGCATGGCCATGCGGGGAAAATACACTTTGGTAATGAGGTTTGAATTTCCCACCAGACTGTTCGAGCCCTGGTTTAGCCCATTTGCGAAAAAGCTCCAGGGAACCAGTGCAGCATAAGAGAATATGGGATAAGGAATCCCATCCGAAGGCACTTTTGCTAATTTGCCAAAAAACAGACTGAAAACGACCATCGTAAAAAATGGCTGAATGACCGCCCATGAGCCTCCCAGAATTGTTTGCTTATAGCGCACCTTGATGTCTTTCCAAACAAAAAAATATAGTAACTCCCGGTATTCCCAGAGTTCCCGGGGTTTGAGGGAAACCCATCCCCTGGAGGGCCTGATGCGAATCACCGGCAACGCCTGATCTTTTGAAGAACTCTTTTTTTCAACGGCGGATCGTGCTTGTGAAACCAGATCGCTTACCATTTTATCTGTATTCATGTTATCTCAGTTTCCGCCAACGACTCTCATTGCATCCGGTACTTCAATTTTTCTTTCTTTCGGAATGAAGCCGGTCAAAAACTTGGCAGCGCCAAGGATGTCGTGGAATCCAAAATCTGCCCCGGAAATTTTTAAGCCCGTGTTAACCTCGCCACGCCTTACTTTTTCAGCGCCTGTAGATGTTATTTTTCTGATTTTCTTGGGCATCCTTACCTTTTCGGTCAGCCGATATGCTCCAAGATCCCCAATTTGAGACCGAACTCGTCTCCAAAACGGCTTCTTTACCAGTTGTTGCCTTTGAGAGATTTCCTTTTTCAAGGCAGGATTCTTGGTTAAATAAGCCTTCACTTCAGCAATTTCATGAGAAACATTAACTCCCATTCTTTTTCGTTTGGTCAACTCATTAAGCGTCTCGATTGTGTATTGCGCTACATCAAACGTGTACCTTTCCAGTTCTTTTGGATACAGTTTTTTGGCCATAAGAAGACCCTCAGCTACCAGGTTGCAATAAGTGAAGTTTGTAAATGGTGCACACTTGGGTATCTTGTCAACATCATCAATATATTTTTTAATTTCATTTTTTCCCGGGTTACCCAATACTAAATTTGACCCCCAGGACTTTTTTGTTCTTCCGCAGATAACGAGCGGCAAATCTATGTATACTATTTTGTTTGACAATACTGCAGCAAGAGGCCAGGCAAAAAATTCAACCCCGTTTGTTTGAAAAAAGCGACCTGTTCGATTAGCAACAGTATTTGCCAAAGTGCTGGAAAATGCAAATGCACTCGGATGATAATTGAGCGTTATGTTCCCAAAGGTAAACAACGGAATTAATAGTTCGTCCGCATCAATAATTCGGCTGGCCCCTGAAAAGGAGGGACATGTTAGTATATTTCGTTCCAGTCCAGGGAAACTGTTATCCTTGTATTCGGCAAGTTTTGAGAACAAAAATTCTGCATTATGTTGCCGGTATTCTTTGTGTAAGATTTCGAGCATTGCGGGCAAGAAAATGTCATCATCCGACATCATGATGATCAGGGTACCATTGGCATGTTTTCTGGCAAACTCAAAATTGTCAGAAAGAACAAAATGTTCAGGAGTCCGAATATATTTGACCCGAGAATCTTTGAATTGGCTAACTACCGAAGCCGTACCATCTGTAGAGAAATTATCACTTATAATGATTTCGTAATCGCCGAATGTCTGCCAGAGCACAGATTGGATAGCATAATACAAGAGATCCTGACGATTATATGTTGGAATTACGATGCTGAATAGAGGTTTTGCCATTTATTCCTCCGATTTACATGGGCTTGTTTGATTTAATAAGCTTCGATTATGAGAGTTCCAGCTTACACGCATCTTGCGACAGTAAAATGCCTCGGCAAAACGCGTGGGTGAATTGCACTCTAAACCACGAAGCCTTAGCAGCGCCCAGTATGTGTCTGCGGAAAACCACCGTTTCTCACGTTGAGACTTGAAACATTCCATGATCGTTTTGATTTTGTGTCTGCATACCGATTCCTCCAGAGGTACAAAGAAGTTCGGTGTGCCTAAATCCCCTTCGTACTTCGGTATTTCGTATTCCAAAATAAGATGATCCCGATAAGCACACCACGTGAGTTCGGCAATGACGCGATGGTCCTGATGCATATCCTCGCGACGATGGGTGAAAATGAGGTCGGGTCTGACTTCATCCTTTATCTGCTCAAAATACTCCTTGATCGACCCGTAGAATGCTGGAAAAAAAGAATCCCGGTAGTCCCGAAGAGTAACCTGCTTCTGACCGGATAATTCCATGAAACGTTCGGCACTGGCTGTTGCCTCGTGTGCACGGGATTCACTGGCACTGAAGACAACCCAGTGTACATCAATCCCCGGGTGGTTAGCCAGGATTTTCAAAAGCGTGCCGCCGCAGCCAATCTCCAGGTCATCGGCATGGGCCCCCAAACAGAGAATGCTGCGGATATCGTCAAAATGGAAGTCGTGCATCGATTAACGCAACTGGCTTTGGCGTCCCCACACCACCCAGGGTGCTTCACCACGGGCGTATATGTCATCCAGAAGCATTTTATCCTTATACGTATCCATGGGTCCCCAGAAGCCATCATATTTCATTGCAGAAAGCCGACCTTCAGCGATTAACCTGCTGAAGGGCTCCTCCACAAGCTCTTCACCTGGGCCAATATAGTCAAATATATTTTTACTCATTACGAAAAAGCCACCATTAACCCAGATATCGGAACGCTCCATAGGCTCAATGCGGTTTACGTGGCCCTCGATTCCCAGATCAACCTTGTGCAAGCTCTGTTTTGTTCTAACACACAAAAAAGTAGCCGTGGCCTGTTGCCGTCGGGCAAACTCCACCAGATCAGGAAGGTTCACATCGGTTAGCACATCAGAGTAATTTGCCAGAAACATCTCTTCACCTTCCAGGTACTTCTCTACTGCTTTGAGCCTCTGGCCAATGTTGGAATTCTGTCCTGTATCAACAAAGGTAATAGTCCAATCGTCATCCTCGTGGTTCAGGAGTTCTACCTTCTTGAGGCCCGTACAGAGTTTGAAATCATTGGTCAGGCATTCGTTGTGGTTCAGGAAGTACTCTCTGATCACGCTGCCCTTCCAACCAAGGCAAAGGATGAAGTCCTTATGACCGAAGTGTGCATAGTATTTCATGATGTGCCAGAGAATTGCGTGCTGGCCAATGGGGACCATCGGTTTTGGTATCGCCTCGGAATAGTCTCTTATTCTGAGGCCCTGACCGCCGCAAAACAAAACAACTTTCATGTATACACCTCCACTTCAGGGATGGGCACAACGAACTGAGCCCCCCAATCACGGGCATAAGCCAGTTGTGCCATAATCTCATCCTTGAGATTCCAGGGCAGAATCAGGATATAGTCCGGTCGTGTCTGGGCAAGTCTCTCGGGTGGGAAGATGGGAATATGCGTACCTGGCAGGAATTGGCCTTGCTTGTACGGATTACGGTCGACCGTGTAATCGACAAAATCCGTGCGGATACCACAATAGTTCAACAGTGTGTTTCCTTTTCCCGGTGCACCGTAGCCAGCAATGTGTTTTCCCTTGCGACGGGCAGCAATCAAAAAATCGAGAAGCTTTCGCTTGGTCTCAGCAACACGGTCGCCAAAACCCAGGTAGGTCTCAATCTGGTCGTATCCTGCATCCATTTCCTTGCGGCGGAGTTTCTCTACCGATTGAAGCACCGGCCGGTCTGTTTCCTCTGCATGTCGGGCGTAAATGCGTAAGGATCCCCCATGAGTACCCAGTTCTTCTGCATCAAAAATGGTCAGGCCGTGGGCTGCAAAAACCCGTTCCGTAACTATAAACGAAAGGTAGCTGAAGTGTTCGTGGTAGATTGTGTCAAACTGGTTGCCTTCCATCAACCGTAGCAAGTGCGCGAACTCCATGGTGATCGTGCCACCTGGGGCGAGCAATACCTTTAGGCCATCTACGAAATCGTTCAGATCGGGCACGTGTGCCAGTACATTGTTTCCTACCAGCAAGTCAGCCCGATTTGCCCCAACCACTAATTCCTCTGCGGTCTTACGCCCAAAAAATTTGACGAGAGAAGGGATGCCTTTTTCCTGGGCGACTTTAGCCACATTAGCCGCAGGCTCAATCCCCAGTACAGGTACCCCCTGAGCAACGAAATATTGGAGTAAGTAGCCATCATTACTGGCCACCTCTACCACCAGGTTCTTTGGGCCGAGCGTGAATCTGTTAACTGCCATTTCCGCATATCTCCGAACATGATCAAGCCAGGAGTCTGAGTATGATGAAAAGTACGCGTATTCGCTGTAAATGTCTTCTGCCCGTACGTATTCGCGTAGTTGAACCAGCAAACAGTTTTCGCATACCAGAACGTTTAAGGGATAGAAAGGCTCCATAGCGTCGAGCCGCTCGTACGGGACATAACTCTCACACAGCGGCGACATGCCAAGATCTACGAATGTTTTCTGCAAGGGTTGACCGCAGAACCGGCATGGACCATAGCTTGTTTGTTGGGCTCCTATCATTTCAGTCCTCCTGTATCAATTGTGACCGTAGCCAAAGACCGCGGTCTCTATCGAATTTAATTCTCCTTACGCTGCTATTTCTGCTCAATTATTTGGGCTGCATCCCGACTGCTTAAAACGCAGTCGTGTGTCATGAGATATCCCCACTCTGCATAACGTCCGACACGGACTATTCCAAACTGATCCAAAAAGGCATTGATCGTCTCGAGGGCCGGCTTCCGGTTGTGATCAAAGATAACCTGTCCCCATGGAGAATGCCTCACATTTAGCGATGTCACTGCCTGCTCGTCTTCAATAAGGCCCATTTCTATCAGCTCCTGTTTAACTTTCTTGCCCACCATGGGATGATCGGTTGGTAAAGGTCTGTAAGGGGAGCCGTAGACTTCTACTGCAATTCCACTGCAATTTGGAGGAGCATTGTTGGGAGAGAAATTTTCCATAATGCTGATCCGAGTACTCAACTTATCTTCATCATAGACGTACAGCCACTGTTCATTCCTTTTCGCGCTGTGATTGAGTGTGATTTCAACTGATAGAAATGTAGTGCATCTTAAGAGTGAGGCCGCTTCTCGTACGTCTTGGGTTGCATCTTCCGAAAGTTCAATGAAAACTGGTAGGGGAATGGTCGAAACCAGTTTCTTGTATTGAGTGGTGGATTGGTCATCAAACCATAGCATTCGTTTTGCGAAGTTAATTTTTGAAAGCTTTTTTTCGTACTTAATGCGCGATCCTTGAACAAACTTGTTACAGTATGACAGAAAGCCACCCTTTAAGGGGTAACGCCATCCTTGGACCCAATAGGTTAGTCTATCCAGAGGCCCTTTGGCGCCATTCACCACGTCTTCGATGTTCGGATAGAATACCCTCTCGCCAATCCAATCCACGCCCAAGTTCACCGGATCGGTCGTCCAATATTTCCTTGTATATGCAGCGGGAAAAGTTTCCGCAAATACAGGGCCAAACGCCTGATAGAGCCATTCCTGATAATTAACTGGCTGTGCTGGGTCCGGATTTTTCTTTCGAGTCTCTAAAAAACTGTCGAGACATTTCGTGCGTAAAGGTTCCGGAATCTGATATAAATTGGATTGGGCAGGATGCTCAATCCAATTTCCACGATAATAATTGCTGACACAGGTTGGACCTTCCACAAACTGGCCATCTACACTCTCAGCAAATAGTTTTTGGACATATTCACCAGGTCTGAAAGAAACATGTGGTCCATCATCCCACGTAAATCCGTCGCGGAGAGTACTATATATATGTCCACCGTAATAAGGCTTGGCTTCATATATCTGACATTTTTGATGACCAACGTGAAAAGATGTGGACAGGCCTGATAAACCTGCACCCAGAATTGTAATTTCTTCCATTACGCGTTCCTCCTTAAGTTCTCTAAAAGCAATTTAGCTTGTAAGCTCCATAAATTATACTTCTTTTAAAAGATTCTTTTCCAAAAGCGCATGTGCTGCAAGTTGCACATCGCCAAACTTTAATTGACCTAACATGGCAATATCCAGCAAGCTATGATCTGCATCAGACATATTTAACACCCAAAGCATCGCAAGCGGATCAACGGCCTGCTTTTTCTTTCCCTCCATTCCATCATATAACTTTCTCTTTCCGAGTTGAGGCTCACATTTCGGGTACTGGTTTAAATATCGCCTATTATTTTCGATAATATTCAAGACTTCTAAATATTTCAACAAAGAATCTTCAAGAAACTCGGGTTTAACAAAATCCAGGTTATCCGCTGACGTGTGATATTCAGAATAACGGTTGTAAGGCGTTCTCATGAGACAACCCACTGGTAGATTGAACCCTGGGGAACAGTATTGCCGTTCATCATACCCATAAGGGAAAAAGTCGAGGATTTCGTGATCTTCATCTGATTCTTTCAGTGCTTGAATGACGGCCCTGTCAATCTCTGCATCACCACGACGGCTCTTCTTGTATGTAATTCTTCCCGAATCACCCACGCCAGCCACAACAAGGCCATGTTTGATTCGAAAAACTCTATTTTCGTTCAGGGAAAGCCATGTAATAGCACCGATTGTTCCTGGAATAAAAAGAAATCGGTATGAGTACCTCAATGAAAGAACTGAAAGATATTTTGCGAGGTAAGTAGCCAGTGATATACCGGATAGGTTGTCATTGCAAAGCGATGGGTGACAGATATGGCACGATATGAGAACTTCATCCTCTGTGGCCCCCGGCAGATAATACTCACCATATGTCAGGCTCCCTGCTGTCAGAGAACTATCGATACAAACCTCATACTCTTCATCTTTGAGTTCCAACAACTGATTATGGCTTAAGCAAAAGCCCCAATCCTCCTTGTAGTATGTAGTCCGATAGGGAATCCAGCCGGGACGATCAGGGAGAGTGAATAAATGATCTTTTAACTCGGTTAAGAACATCTTTTTTTTGATTGGCACACTGTAACTGATCAAATGTAAATTGGATTCTTGAAAATCGATAACCTTCTGCCCCAGACCGTTCTTGATGTAAGCATCACGTACATTCCATTCTTTTGGAACGGTCCAATCAAAGACAGTGGTTCCAGTCGGCACTTCATGAATTATAAGAGGAATGTATTGCCTGATGATATGAAGTGTTTCCCTGACACCGTTCCCGGTAATGCTCCGACAAATAGGATATAGCTTGGCGATCAAGGCATGCATCTTTCGGCCAAAATCCTCTTCTTGAAACTGCTCAAGAGAGCTCTTCAATTCCATTTCAGATTTCATTTATTAGGCTCAAAATCAGGATACGTGTTGTCCCGTTCAGATATAAGCTGAACCTCCATAGGCCATTGTATACCAAAAGCTGGATCGTTCCATCGCACCCCGTCAGCATGATCAGGAACATAAAACTCAGATATTTGGTAAAAAACCTCCACCTGGTCTGAAAGAGTCATGAAACCATGGGCAAATCCTTTTGGAATGTAAATCATGTTTCTTTTTTCCTGGCTTAAAGTTAAACCAAACCATTTTTTGAATGTGGGTGAGCCAGGTCGAAGATCAATTACCACATCATATATCGCACCACAGGTGCATCGGACGATCTTCACTTCCTCCCAAGGAGCAGTTTGAAAATGCATCCCCCGAAGCGTTCCTTTCTTAGGATTATAGGAGATGCTGCACTGAGCCAGTCTATTTTCAAGTCCATGGGAAGCCAATTCTTTTTGGCACCAGGTCCGGGCAAAAAAACCCCTTTCATCAGCAAGCCTCTCAGGTTCGATTATGTATACACCTTTGAGTTGAATCTCAGTGAAGATCATGGCAGAAACAGGTTGGGTGTTATTATTTTTTGATCCATTCCAGATTATCGTTTAGCAAACCAGCGCTCTGAAGTTGTTTTAGTGTGTTCAGCCTCATAAAGTTGGATTCTCGAAAATCTGTGTTATTAAAAGATATTTTTTCTAACCCCTCTTTTAATTCTCTGACCGAGGTCGTAAGGTCAACTTGAGGCTGATGTTTGGGCGCGAGTTTTCTGAAAAGATCAAAATTGACTTTATATGATCGTTTGTCAGGTTGAGCGTCCTTGTTAATTGAAACCTCTACTCCTGAAATCTGATCAGCCACTGCACGAGCTAGGTCTTTCACCTGGTAGTTCCATCCATCGGATCCTACATTCACTGCCAGGAAATTCCCGCCATTCGTGCCATTCCTGCTTATTGCCCAATCTATGGCCCTTGCCATATCTTTTACATTTATCAAGGGCCTCCATGGTGTTCCATCGCTCAGGATTACAATCCGTTTTGAGGCAACAGCACCTGCCACGAAATCATTCAATACTAAATCCAATCTCAATCTATCACTCCACCCGCAGGCAGTTGAAAATCTCAAACATGTGACAACAAACTTTTCCCCGGACAAAGGTTCCAAACCTCTTTCTGTTAAGACTTTAGATCTTGCATAGGCAGTTAGGGGGTTGAGGTCTGATTTCTCCGTTTTTGCTTCATCTTCTGCCGCTCCATACATGCTGCAACTCGATGCATACACGAAAGCCATGACACCTGCTTCCTTGGCTTTTTTTGCAAGCTCAACGCTACTACGATGATTCACATCTAACGTGACTTCTTCAAATCGGTTTCCCATAGGATCATTCGATATGGCAGCCAAGTGCACAATGGCATCAACACCCTCAAGCATTTCTTTCGGTATTTGCCTCACATCAATAAAGTATTGCACATCCACCCAACATTCTGGCAGAACAGATTCGGCAGTAAGACAATGAGCAAAGTACCCTATATCCAACCCCAAAATAATTGCCTCAGGATAAGAATTACGCAAGTGTTTTACAACAACTGGTCCTATGTAACCCATATTTCCTGTTACTAAAATCTTCATGCCATTCCTCCTCTTGAGGCGCTTTCCGACACCTGAAAAGTCACCTTACATGTTACAATACCTCACTTCTAATGCTTCTTTATTTTGTTAATTTCCATAACAACTGTCTCAATATGCTTGTCTGTCAGTTCCGGGTACATGGGCAGCGATACGAATTCAGATGCCACCTTCTCAGCAACAGGGAAACTGCCAGGTTTTAGACCAAGAGGCGCATAGGCGTTCTGAAGATGCACTGGTACGGGGTAATGAATTCCACAGTTTACCCCTTTTTCCGCGAGCTGAGCTATCAGGGCATCGCGGTTCTTTGTGCGTATAGCATAGATATGGTAAACGTGTTTCGCGTAGTCCATTTCTGTTGGTGTAATAACTCCCTCCAGGCCGCGTAACAACTTGCTGTAAAGCTCGGCATTCTTCCGGCGGGCATCGTTCCAGGCTGGAAGGTATTTCAGCTTCACGCTCAGGACAGCACCCTGAAATCCGTCCATACGAGCATTCCAGCCAATACAACCATGATAGTACTTTTTTTCCTGGCCGTGATCACGGATCATCTTCATCCTGGCAGCAAGCTCGCCATCATTCGTGGTGATAGCGCCAGCCTCGCCATACGCGCCAAGATTCTTTCCAGGATAAAAACTGAAGCATCCGGCAACTCCTATAGACCCGGCCGGTTTGCCCTTGTAAAGGGCGCCATGGGCCTGGCAGGCATCTTCTACCACAGATAGACCATACTTTTTTGCAATTTCAAGTATTGGGTCCATATCAGCTGTCTGACCGAAAAGATGTACGGGGATGATAGCCCTGGGCAAACGACGGGGTTCAGGAACCGCGGCACAAGCAGCAAGATAGTGCTCCAGTTTGGCCGGGTCCATATTATAGGTCTTTTCGTCAACATCGACAAAAACCGGGGTGGCGCCACAATAGCTTATTGCCTCTGCTGTAGCGATAAAAGTGTCTGGTACAGTAATTACTTCATCGCCGGGACCGACACCAAGAGCGAGAAGGGCAAGCCACAGTGCATCCGTTCCACTGCCAACACCCACGCAATGTTCAACCTGGCAAAATTCGGCAAACTCTTTTTCAAACTGAGCCACAAAAGGTCCACCGGCAAAGGCAGTCTGATCTAAAACTCGCTGGATCGCATCGTCAATTTCCGATTTGATTGATAGATACTGGGCTTTCAAATCCAAAAATGGTACTGTCATTTTATCCTCCGCTCGTTTTAGTAAACTTCAAATGTCAATACTCAAATCACAAATAAGGTTAGAAGCAAATTTCAAATTACAATGGTCTATATGAGAAAGAAACAACATTATTTCGTGCTGCCGGGTTTGGGGTTTGATTTCTCAATAATGGATGAAAGGATTTTCACTAGTTCCATACCTTCTTGTAACATGGCCTCTTGATTGGAGGCGAGAGAAGCAGGTACTGTCAGCAGCTTTATCCAGTAACAGGATTCTTTAGCTTCCTTGCGACTTATTTTCACTCTCATCAAGAAATCTTTCTTGCTCAGAGCTTCGTTGGCTTCTATGTAGTTTGCCCCTACTGATCCTGCCGATCTAATCAACTGTTTGGCTATTTCATTATTGGCCAAATTCCTGGGAACTTTTCCTACAAATTCAATAACATCTTTGGCAAATAGCAATGTGCGATCTTCTAAATCATATGGCTTGTTGCTTTTGCTCAAAATTGTTATTTGCTCATTGAAATTTGGGATTTCGCGTCATCTTTTATATGTCTGATGATGTTCGCTGGATTGCCGGCAACGATTGTGCCTGCCGGTACGTCTTTTGTGACTACGCTGCCTGCACCGATAATAGCGTTTTCACCAATCGTCACATGGCTGAGGATTGTACAGTTAGAACCTATGGATGCACCTTTCTTCACCAGAGTTGGCTCTACGGACCAATCTGCCTCGGTCTGTAAAGTGCCGTTCACAGTGGCCCTCGGATAGGTGTCATTGATAAACATAACGCCATGTCCTATGAAGACGTCGTCTTCAATGGTGACACCTTCACAAATGAATGTATGGCTGGAGATCTTGCAATTACTTCCTATGTGGGCGTTCTTTTGTACTTCTACAAAGGCCCCAATCTTGGTATTGTCACCGATGGTACAACCGTAAAGGTTGATGAATTTCGATAACTTGACATTTTTGCCAAGTTTAACATCGTCAGTTATACAACAGAATTCATTCATGAAGAACTCCTGGGTAAATTAAGTAATTGGGTTGATTGAGTTGATTGAGTTGATTGAGTTGATCTGTTAATTTGTTAGGAAATAAACCACTTTACTCTATCAACCAACAACACGGTCTGATGGCTTGCCAATCAACCGATTATCAATTAACCAATAAACTGGTTTCCTTATAGTTCTACCAGCCGGCCTTTGTCTTTGATTGAAGCATTCGTAGCCTCAAGCATCCTGACAACTCGTAAACCCGCCACACCGTCGTTAACAGGTGTTTTATTGTTTTTCACGCAATCAACGAAAGTTTCTGCCTCCAGCCGAAGCGCCTCTATCTGCGCTATTCTGGGAACCCATGCATCTCCTGAACGATAGCTTACAAGGAGATCGTAGACGTTTTCGCGTGTTTTTACATCTACACCTTTGTCGTAAATCTTCACTTTTTCGTCAGCTTCGAGGTCGTTCCAAACAAGCATCTTTTTGTCTCCACCAATCAATGTATTCCTTACCTTGACCGGCGACAGCCAGTTGACATTGAAGTGAGCAATTACATTGTTCTCGCAGTAAACGGTCACGTATGCAACATCCTCAAAGCTATTGTAATGAACTTCTCCTGTAGCTGATAGGGCAAGCGGTCTCTCCGGAACAACATAATCCATGATTGCAAAGTCATGAGGCGCAAGGTCCCAGACAACATTCACGTCGTGCTGGAAGAGCCCAAGATTAACGCGCATGGAATCATAATAAAAAAGTTTTCCCAACTCTCCCTCGTCTACCAGTTGTTTTATCTTTTTTACTGCCCCGGTAAAGAGAAATGTGTGATCCACCATTATTTGTAAATTTTTCTTACTCGCCAGTTCCACTAATTCTTCTGCCTGCGCGACTGTTGACGTAAACGGTTTTTCTACAAAAACGTGTTTACCGTTCTGGAGTGCCTTTTTTGCTAGTTCAAAGTGGGTATATACAGGAGTAATTATGGCAACAGCGTCTATGTCTTTTGAGGACAGTACGCTCTGGGCGTCTGTGCTTGTCATTAAAGAAGGGTAAAGTTTCCTTGCCTTGCCGAGAGCATCTTCATTTAAATCACACAATGAAGTAACTTTTGCGTCGTCAATAGCGTTGAAATTTCTGACTATATTTGGACCCCAGTAACCATACCCTATAACACCAATCCGTAACATGTTAGCCTCCTCGCTAAAAACAAATAATTAAGTAATTATGTTTATTAAGTTGATTAAGTGGCAAGCTAAGAGTCTGAATTCCATAATCTAACGCAACGTGCTTTATCATTGGTCTTTCTGCTTAAGGCGCTTAAGGTGTGCAATATAGCCATTTAAATATTTCAGAACGTCCTTCGCTTCCGCCTTCAATTCATAAAGATGGTTATCAGGAAAGTATCTTTCGTCAATACAAATGTTTATATCATCGATGAGTTCTGCAAGCGACCCCCTCGATTGTCTACAAAACTGAATGTTCTCCTGGTAGTGAAACCGTCCGTGGCCCTCTGCAATATTATTGGTCAATGAAGTAGACGCTCGGCGCATTTGTCCGGCAAGATTGTATTCCTCATGTTTTGGGAGTTTTTTTACCAAGGCATATATCTTTTTCCTGAATTCTCTTGCCACTTTGTATGTCTCCAGTTCTTCAAAGGTTTTGTAAGCCATGGTTTAGGAAATAGTTGATTCAGTAATTAAGTTGACTTGTTTTTGGTTGATTGATTTTTTAGTTTATAAATCAACTCAATTAACTCGATCACTTAATTAGCCGTCTTTTCTCCTAATCAATATGCTCCCTTACCCTTCAAGGCAACCCAGGGTGTTTTTAGGAGGATCTTTATGTCTTTCCATAATGACCATTCCTTGATGTACTGAAGATCCATGCGCACCATATCATCAAAAGTTGTTGAACTTCTCCCCCTGACCTGCCACAGACCCGTTATTCCTGGTTTCATCTCCACCAATCTTTTTCGATGCCAGACATCATACTCCACATACTCATATGGAATTGGTGGCCTTGGGCCAACTAAAGACATGTCGCCCAGTAAAACATTAAAAAATTGCGGTAATTCGTCAAGGCTTGTCTTTCTGAGGAAATGGCCAATTGGAGTCACCCGTGGATCCTTGGTTATCTTGTATGTGCCCTTCTGCTTTGAAGCGGTCAGTTCTATATTTTTCCCTCCTCGAATTAAGTTCTTAACAAAATCCTTATGAATTGTGGGATCATTGTTTGTATACATTGATCTGAACTTGTAAAGGGTGAATCGCTTTCCGAACAACCCAACCCTGTCCTGTTTGAAAAATACAGGACCATCTGAAGTTAGCTTGATTAATGCTGCAATAATCAGATAAATCGGCGAAAATGAAACCAGAGCAAAGAGGCTTCCAAAAACGTCAATAACTCGTTTTGTGAAGTAATTAGGCCGTTTCTTTGCCATCCTCGCAATTACATCCGGATACACTTTTGTATGTTCCTGATCTTCTGAAAAAACTTTTTCAAATCGACCCGGGAAAATATGCCAGGTTATTACAACCTTATCTAATTCAAAGTCGTCTAATCCTGTTCTCAATAGGTTAATGCACTTGTCCACAATATATTTTTGAGCATATTTGAGATTCTTTTCGTGAGTAGTAATTTCTGTAAATATTACACCAACTATACTGCCATATCTGTACCAACCTCTTATATCAGTGTCCCTTACTACCGAACGCAGTATGTCTCCAGTTTTCTTGGCAACCACATGCCTGTCAAACCCTTCAGGTATATTCTGGAGGTCAACAAGCATCAGCAGAAAAGGGTGTCGTGAACGCTCAGATCTCTTCCTTTCGATGCTTAGCAATTCACAGAAGTATGGCTCCTGATAAAGACTGGTATAACGGTCTATAAGACCAGTACCTAATTGACTTCTGGTTTGAGGCAGTTTAAAGGATTTCGGATTCTTCTGAAAAAAATCTATAATTGGCATTTTCTTTCTAATGCTCCAAAATTATTTTATAGAACATTGTAGAGCATTTCTTATGCCAATTGGGATAATTTACGGATACCTTAATATATCTAACATATTGCATGGACGGATAACCAACAAGGTCATGAACATCAACTATTCGAACAACATTTTTTAGTGGTAGAAGCTTCAAGAATTGAAGTAAACTGAAGATCGCCTTCAATTGCTACAATCTTTTATACAGCCATGAAGGGATGTAGAAACGGCGTTTATTGAAAACGATACCGAGGACGTTACCGCCATTTTTAACAATCTTTTCTTTTACACCCAGGGCTACTGGCCATCGCGTTTTTTCTGCCTCCACTACCATTACAACTCCATCTACATGCCGCACCAAGGCAAGACCGTCGGGGAATAGGGTTGCAGGGGGGGTATCCAGAATAATCATGTCAAACCTATCTTTCAGGACCTCCCAGAACATAGCATTCTTCGCAGAATCAAGGGTCCTGGGGTTTAAACTGGACTGCTGAAAGAGGGGCATAACATAGAGGCTGCTATCTTCAACCTGGCAAAAGGCTTTTTCCAGGGGAGCATCGGACTTCATAACATCTTCAAGGTTAGCCTCGGGGGAAACATCGACAAACACCTGAAACTCTGGGCGACTCCTGTCCAAATCAATAAGGAGGACTGCCTTGCTCAGCCTCAACGAAGCAACCTTGGCTAACTGGCGTGCAACAGTCGATGTCCCCTCATTGGAATGAGAGCCAATGAACATTATTACAGGATGGGCCAAGTCAGGGAGGAGGGATGTGATATTTTGGTAAAGGGAAAGCATTTCGTTTTCCAACCCAATTTCAGAATCTGGTGCCCTATAAATCTTGGGCAGAGGTACTTCTACTGGTTTTTCCGGAATTATCCTCTTGTTTCGCGCGTATTCAAGCGCTTCGTAGATTTTACTCATTCATCCTCCTCATACTCATAGGATTTTCATTCCTCTGAAGGCCTTGGTAATGCAATTTTACTGCCAGTTGCGATAAGATTAGGATCAACTACCCTAGGCTTGCTCTCTTGAATCAAAGTTGTAAACTTATCATCAGAGCGCGTAATTTCATCCTCTTCAGAACGTACAGGCTTATTTCTTTTCGCCCGAACCGACTTCTGAGGAGACTCAGCTTGGGGAATAGGTTGCACAGTATTTCTTTGACGCGTAGATGGACGCTTTTTCACAGCAGGCAGCATCACTGCTTGGTCCTGAAACCTGACATCTTTAACCACTGACGATGAGGTATTTACAGATGAATCTCTTTTCTCGACTACCGGTGCAGTTACTGTTGCTGCGCCTTTTCGCTCCTCAGTCACACCAGTAGTTTTATGTTTTGATATGGAATCTGCTTTCGGTGGAACAGATTTCTCTTGTGATTTTAGGATAATGCTTTTCTCCAATAAATCTCTTCCCGAAAAATTGAATGATGATCCGTTACTATAATATATGGCAGCGAATATGCTGAAAAACAAAAGGATTGTTGAAAAACCAAGCGCTAATTGCCAATTTGAAAACCGTTGCTTCTTTTTTCCGTTTAAGTCAGAGATGACTTCCCTGACAACCTTGGCGCCAACCGGCTTCTGTTGATATCCAAAACCAGTGATTAGGGAATTATCACAGAGGATATTGATAACACGCGGGATTCCATGGGTTTTGCTTACGATTTCACTTAGAGCTTGTTTGGTAAAGATGGTATGAATATGGCCACCTGCTTTTAAAATGCGATGCTTTATATAATCGAGGCTTTCATCGTTTGTTAATGAAAGAATGGTTGAGCGAATGGCAATACGTTGCTTCAATTGACGAAGTCTGTCATTATTGAGGTTTTCTTCAAACTCAGGCTGTCCAACCAATACAATCTGGATCAATTTTTCTTTTGTTGTCTCAAGATTTGACAACATCCGTATGTCTTCAAGGGTCTCGATGGGCATGTTCTGTGCCTCATCAATTACGAGGAGAATAGTATTCCCTTTGTTGTACTCATCGATCAGAACACGATAGAGCTTATTTACCATCTCCATGGTATCATCCGTCTCTATCTGAAGATCTAATTCGTCGTAAATTGTCTTGAGTAGCCCATTGAAGGAAAGTCTTGCATTTAAGACGTAGATGATTTTCATGCGTTCCTTGTCAGCATTGTCTAAATAGAAACGCAGGATGGTGGTTTTACCAACCCCCACAGCACCGACAATTGCAACGAAACCTTTCTTCTGCTCAATACCATAGATAATTGCAGCCATTGCCTCCTTGTGACTCGGACTCAGATACAAAAACTCCGGATCAGGAGTAATGTGAAAGGGTTCTTTCTTGAGATTATAGTAGTCTAAGTACATGATACCAGCTCATAGCTCATGGGAAAATCATAATATAGCACTGTTTATCCAATTCTTTCCTTGAAAATCGTTACCATAGTGATTGATTCATGCAAAGACCCGCGCGATATAAACCGCTGTTTGAACTCTTTTTTGGTATAATGCCCTTTACCTTCCGCCATATCCAAAGCCACAGAAGTGCATGGCGATTCACCAAGTCTTCGAAGGCAAAAGTCATTACATTGCCTCTAACTTAGAGTTTATAGCTATGAGTTCTAAACCTACTTCTTCAGCGCAATCGATACCATGACGGGAAGACCAAGGTGTTTCTCTGCAGCTAAAGGTGTAGTCAACCGTTGCGGCACCAGTTCACGGAAATAAGCAAGGCCAAAACCGGCAACAAGACCAACAATTATAGAAAGTAGGATTAATTGTCTTTTTTTGTCCGGGGCCGGTCTTATTGGTACTATTGCATTCTGAACTATACTTACGTTGGACAATTTCCTTGTATTCATATCGTCCACTATGCGGGATTCTTCATATTTTGCGAGATAGTTCTTGTAATTTCCCTCATGAGTGCTGAATTCCCGCTTCAAATTTAAAAACTCTTTTTCTCGACTATCAATGGCCCTCACTTCACCACTTATCTGGCCTATTTGCCGGCGTAGCCCATCAGCTTTTGCCTTCAGAGCATTCAGCTCATTCTCTAGCTTGCTCAGTTCTATACGGCGCGCATCCTCTAATGGCCCTACGATGGATTCTTCAACAGCCTGTATTTCTTTTTTTATGTTCTGCACCATCCTGCTCGTTGGCGTATATCTCTCCAGCAACTCCCTTTCCTTTTGTTGAAGTGTCCGCAATTGCGATTTTGATGCCAGGATAGCCTCTGTATTCCACGCCGGGCTTCGAGTAAAAACAATCTTTTGCTCAACCTCCTGAATTTGTGTTTGGGTTGTTCTGAGTGTAGTATCCAGCAAAATACGTTGTTGTAAAAGTGCTGATCGTTGTTCGTCGAGTGAATAGACCTGATGTTGCTGTTTAAAGGCTTGCAGTTTATCTTCCGCATGTTTCAGTTTCTCACTGAAGTTACTTGTCTGCTCCTCAAGAAAAGAAGATTTTGGATCGCTGTAAACTTCAGAATGTTTATCTTTGAACTTTTCTAAAAGGACGTTTAAGACTTTTGCTGCGATAGCAGGGTTTTCGTGTTTAAAGCTCACTTCGACTATGTTAGAATCTTTAATAGGCGTAGCGGTGAGATATTGTCCAATCGCCATAACTGCGCGATTTAACATTCTATCAGTCTCTTTAGCTCCGCCCTCTAACCATTCAGGATACAAGTTTTTTACCCCTACAACAGCAACTACATTTTTGATCAGATCATGATTGGTCAGGATATTAATAACATTATTCAATGCCTCACTAGCGCCCACAACGCGCTCACTTCGTCCCGGTTGTGTTTCAGAGCGGTACATCGACTCCTGGCCAAGTTTAACAAGAATGCTTGCCTTAGCCTCATAAAGCGTAGGATATCTATCTATAACCATATAAATGCAGATGGCGCTAACTATGATGAAAACAGTTAAAATCATCCACTTATACTTAAAAAAAATGGTAAGGAACTTAACCACATCGTTGAAAATTTGGTTCGTGTTTTCGTGGTGCATATATTATCCCCACCTGTTAATCTGCTTGGTCTCTGGTGTATCCACCAAACGAATATGTGTATGGATTGTAAAATCCTGAGAAGTTAGGAACTCTTGTCGGAATTACTGAGTTTATGTATTCGCTTACAAACTTGTTTACGTTTGCTATATTGGATTTTGGAACGTATACAATATCATATGGTATAAGCTGTATATCCTGGCTTAGATCAGATCCATTTAGAACCTTTCTTAAATCTATGTTCGTACTTATGGGTTTCCCTTCTGTTCCTTTGCGAATTACGATTATGTTGCTAAGTCGTGCAGACTCACGCCATCCACGAGCCAATGCAAGCGCATGCATGAGGGTTACAGGTCCTTTTATTTCAACTACACCAGGAAATAATACTTCGCCATCCACAAATATCTTGTTTCTCTCAAATGTTCGAACAATTACAGCAATTTCAGGCTTATTAATTTCGGGTGCATATTTTTCTATAAGCACAGCCCGCAACTGATTAGATGTTAGCCCTACCGCTTGAATGTCCGGGGCCAATTGCAGGGAAATTTTGCCATCAGGTCGCACTGGTACATTCAATTCATTTAATTCAGGGTTATATGTGAATTTTATGTCAAGAACATCCCCAATTCCTATCAAGTAATCTCTCTGAGGCGCCATACGCGCTGCCTTCTCAAATTCAGCTATTGGCGTAGGGTTGACAATCGTATTAGGCGCACAGGCTACTATTGCAAAGAACACAGCAAAAACCACCACAGCAGTATATGTTTTCATAATGAAACCTCCCTCTATTCTATATGGTTATCACACATTCTGTATCGCTTTTTGCCACGTAAGGAATCCAAAGCTTCCCCATCAGTGAGATGGACCTTGTGTTTGGCTTGGAAGCGTTGAGGGCCGGTTACCAGGTAGACCATAGACATCAATCCTATCCCCAACCCTATAAAGTTCCGAACGTCCGCCAACGTCTACTGTCCTACTTCCGTCCGGGCAAGAGACTATAAGCAAATTACTTCCCGGTTTTTGGGTAACCACACAGTCTTGTGAATCAATAAACTGAGCAAAGCATGGTGTGGTTAGGAAGACCCCCATAGAAATGTAACTCAATAGTACAATAAATCTTTTTTTTCTCATAGCGTCCCCTCTTCACATTCATAAATAGCCATATTTTATACAAGTATAGCACCTTTCAAACCTCCACACAACTACAGATCAACTCGTATTTGATGAAACTTTCAAAAGGTATGCTACCGCCATAAACCTCGCCCTCAACGATACAGAAGAATCGTTATTCACCATAAATGAATTCAGGCAGGCCCGCACGGTATCTATGCATTCTTTATGCCAAATCGTAATATGTACTTAGCCTGTAAAGCTTTCTATATAAATGGCGCCTTGAGACACCTATCTATTATTTATCATTCATCCGTCATTCACACATCACATACCTGAATGTTCTCACCTCGTATAGGCAACCATGGGTATCCAGAATAACTGTGTACACTGTGTGTCATCTTGGCAACTCTCCTCATGAAAGTAATGAGCCTTCTATAGTTCATCGCTTCCCGGCAGTCCATAAACCTGGCCTTTCCCTCCTTATCTTTCATGATTATAAACCTCGTGATGATATTTATCCTCTTCACTGCCACGCTGAGCATCGGTC
>Ga0302244_1000152_pt1 | contig 58535 bp, 49 predicted proteins | sample AAG_UR_Phe_MG_FD_193513 | JGI IMG/M metagenome (GOLD analysis project Ga0302244, IMG submission 193513) | Enriched activated sludge microbial communities from anaerobic digester in WTTP, New Holstein, Wisconsin, United States - AAG_UR_Phe | ecosystem: Engineered > Bioreactor > Anaerobic >... | reverse complement strand
GCACTCATGATTATGCCTGCTCGCAGCAAGAGACGCCATATAGAACAGTTTTCGCAAGTACGTATTACCTTTACGCGAAATCGCCCCCCGTCCCCGCACAGAGCTCCCGGAGTTTCTCGGGGCAGGATTCACGCCAATATAGCTGGCTACCTGTTTTGCTTTTTCAAAGTGCTCAAACTCTTGAAAGTACCCTATAATTGCCGCGCCCAGACGCTTGCCAATACCGGGTATCCCGAGAAGCCGTCGATATTCTTCCTGGTATGTCTCGCCTATGAGCTGCCTGATCCGCCGCTCAAGAAGCTTTATCTCATCGTCGATCGCCGTGTTGATCCTCTGGATACTTTCTATCGCCACAGAAACGCACACAGGGCTCTGCGTAAACGCCTCTATGCGGTTTCTGTTCTGACCTCTCACGCGGTACAATCCCTCTATCGTCTTGAGTAAATAGATCAATTCCTGACATTCTCTATTATTTGGTATATATTCTGCCGGCCTTTCGTAGTATCCATACTCAGCTATTAGCCGCGCATCGACAGGATCCGTCTTGGCCCTGAGCATCTTCATCTCGCTATAACGCTTAATAATCAGCGGATTCACGACGGATACCGTGTACCCGGCCTCATGAAGTCCCATTGCCGCCCTAAGATGATAGGTGCCTGTCGCTTCCATCGTGATCACAAGCTCTTGCCCTTGCAGCCGGCCCATGCGGCCGAGAAGCTCCTTAAGTCCCGATTCGGTATTCCCGCTGCTTATCTGACGGTGCTCGTCACCATCAAAAATCGATACGTCTAATTTCGTCTTTGAGACATCAATTCCTATTGATTTTCTCATATTCCCTCGATACTATATTTAGAGTTGTGAGGGATATGGTCCTTCTCATTCCTCTATCATCGTACTATGCAGGCTCCCAAGCCTAATGTACTGTTCAGAGTTGAGAAGGGAGAAGGTGGGACTAACATCGCGAACGGTTTCCTGGAACCAATGACAAGACAAGCCTTGCCCACCTTCTCTCATATCCTCTCTTACTCCTTATCCCCAAAGAGAGAATATTCCTTTAGTACCAACATACGATGACATTTTTGCCAGATAGGCAACAACTCTAATCATATTAAGACCGGCCTCTTCGGCCTTAAACTTTCCCATATCTTGGTTGATTCACGAATCGATGATCTGGGAATTCTGATTTAAAAATATAAGATATTTAATTATAAAATTGGTTCAATTTCCAATAATGTCTTTGGGATAGCTATATCATCATCTCCCCCCTTCCCATCTCGCTCTTAATATTTTTTTGAGCATACCTTTCCTTGCCACATTATTAAGCTTCACATTAAACTAAGAACTATTAAAGCTTTTCAATGAGTTCGACTCCATTCGGTAAGCTCCGGTCTATTTTCACCTCGTAATCCATAAAAGACCTTGGTAATTCATTTTTTTTGATTATGGATACCATTTCAAACAACTCCCCGGAGCGCGCGTTCCCCAAATGACTGGAATGCTTGAAGGCGATAAGCTTTCTGGGGTTCATTTCCCCCCGTGCAGCCGATCGATCGTGTTCGAAAGCATTAAGCAGGGCCTCCCATAAAAGTTCCAAATCGCTCTCCGAAAATCCGGTTTTTATTGCGTCAACTGCTGAAATAAACCCGTGCATTCGGTAAAGAGCGTATGGTACTGTCGATTTTCGCCCGAAAGTCGAAGCGTGTTCCCGGCTTTCCTGCGCTTTCGCTTCTTCGGGAGTCGTAACCGCGCAACGGGTAATAGAGTGTTCCGCCTGGTATATTCTGTCTTCTGATCGTGAAAAGGTAAACTGTACAGGACCACGAACGGTTCCTGCCCCTTCTCCTTTTCCACCGGTGCTTAAAACAGCTCCGAATGTTCTGATGTCATAGTATTGTGTTGTTAAGCTCTTCTGGCGCCCTTGAATGTCTTTCCCGGAATCCTTGATGATTGGATTCAAAACATTTCCCTGCCTGATAAATATATCGAAAGGAGATTTAAGATCATGTTTTAGCATAATATAGTTTCGCACCTTTCTTTTGATACATACATCGGTAATCAATCCCTCCTGGTTTTCCGCGTCAGCCCGTGGAAGATTTGCCTGATCTGGGTCACCGTTTGGGTTCCCGTCTTTAACATCAAAAAGGTAAACAAAATCATAACGATTTTTAATGGGAGTTGTCATGGCATTTCTCCTGTTTTTTATTATCGATTTTTAAAACCACAAAAAAATAATTTGTTATTCATATTTCTTCAGTCGCCGATTTCATCTCTGCACTATTTTTTGCCTTTTGCCATGTGTCTTGTTTTTGGTGATAATATCCTATTGCAAATTGCCCTTGTTCTTCAAGTGAAAATATTACGGGAAATTCCTTAATTTTCGAAAAAAGTTCCTGCAGCTCCCTGTCAAGTACTACGGCAAGCCCGGCCTTTTCAGTCTTAAGCTTCGTAAGGTGGTTTTGCGATAAACGCATAAGCCTCCCAAAAGCTGATGAGGGATTGGTCGAAGCGAAGGAAAAAAAACGCTCCCGAATACCAGCGTTGATGTCTTTTCCGAGCGCTGCCCGCTGAATACTTTCGAGTACTGAAAAAATCCTTCCACAAACATATGGTGGGGAATAGTTGTTATCGTCTAATTTCTCACTTAGCATGGTACCTCCTTTGTAATTACGATTTATTATCAACCGGATAAGAGCAGCCCTTTCCGGTGTTATGCTCTCCTTTGTGCCGCCTCCATCTGCATTTTCAATAATTCGTATGCGTTTAAGTACCGCCGTTAAAATCCATAAAGGGGGTGCAGTTCCTTTGAGCGACGATCTCCACAGATGCGCCGCAATTCTGGAAACGGTCGTTTTATTGTCACTTTTTTCATTCTGTGCGCAGTTTGCCATGCTATATAGAGGAGAGTAATAAATTTCCCCCCAGGCCTGTACTTTAATATCCTCAAACCAAAGGGCTATCGCCTTTTTAATATCGTCAAGGTTCATTTCGATCCAGTCGCGAACGGCAATCCTGGCCGCTGATCCTGATAGAGTGCATGAGTAAAATCTGTCAGGATCGACATATTTAGCTTTTTTTTGGTCACCGCCAAAAACTGATTCTATTAAATTAGCTACCGCCCCCGTGTCAGGATTGTCGAAAAGGTCGAGTTCTGATACCTTCTGGTTGTTTTTTGTCCAAAATACTATCGCGGTATCAGCCCCAAAATTCTTTCTGTTGGTGTATTTGAATATCTTCTTTTCTTTTTTATTTTTAGCTAATATTGTTTGGGTCTCACCATTGCTCATCAGCCAGTTTAAACCTTCAACATAGGTCCTTGCACACCCTGTACATATCTTAGAATTTAAATTTCCGGTTAAATCGTACGATTCGAATGCGTTTTCATTGTAAGATACCAGAGCACAACCGCTTGGCTGTCCGTCTGGAACTCCCCTGATCATCCCATGCGGAACATCTTCAACCGGGTTGCCTTTTTCCCCGCAAATGGAGCATGTTATTTTTGAAGATCCGAGCTTACTCTTTTTATTATTCTCATAGGCCTCTATTATTGCCTCGTATACTTTCTTCTTTTCATGCAGGCGGCTGTCGTCATTCGCAATTCGAAAAGCGATGTTTCCATTTCGTTCCTTCTCGTCAACTTGGCTTTCAAACTCTGACAGGGCTTTTTTAACACCGCTTTCCTTATTGGTATAATAAAAATCAAAAACCGGTTTCAAAATATCGAGATACGAATAATCTGTTAACTTTCTAATGAACAATTCATGTTTTTTTCCATCTTCTCCATACCCGAGAACCTCTTCTGCTTTATCCAGCAACAATCTCGCTTTTCCTTTTTTGGCTGTTATCGCCTCAGCCGGTCGCCAAATTTTTTCTATAGTTTCAAATTTATAAAACGATCCGTCTTTTTTTATTATAAGATCTATAGAAATGGGTTCATCTTTTAGGGCGTCATGGATTATTTTACCTTCTTCGTTCTGCTTTCGTAATATCTTACCAAGATCGCTTAGTTCTTTTATCATCAAGATACCCCCACTCAAAAATATTTGTCTTCCATTGTTTTAAAGTCATATAGATACGCTCTCAGCTCCGAATCATCAGGAGGTCTTTTATGGCTGGATTCCATCATTTTATCGTTTTCTGGAACCTCGCAGTTAAGCACGCCTCTTTCGACCGAGACATCATAAAAATAAATGGGGTCTGGTTTTCCGTTTTTATCATAAAAAATATCGAAAAGCATGCTACCAATGGGTATTGGCTCTGAAATGGGGAGCTCTTTCCCAACAGGTTCCGTAAATTCAGCATTGAACTCCCTTGTGCCCAGATAAGGCCTTCTATAACACTGTCCCTTCCTAACTCTGCGTCGAAATATTTCGACATACTTTCGAGGTGGGTTTTTTTCAGAATTTTCTTTTTGGAATATAGAGGCCTCAATAATATATGCCACATCTTTTAAAATAATGCTGTTTCTCTGTGTACGTTTGTCCTCAATGATAATTGGATTTTTTGATTGTTTGGAATTGATTTCATTTCGTTTTATAGAAAAAAATTTTACCGGGTTTAATATAATGATACGCCTCACATACCACTGGAACTCTGGCTTCCACAATATTGAATCGAGTATGCCCCGTGCTGCTGACGGTGTCATGCATGGATAAGTCATTCTCTCTACTTTTAAATCCGGTCGGGTAAAGCAGGCATAATCCCCCTGAACTTTTATGCGTACAATTTCATTATCCAGCATATCTCCCTCCTTTAAATTACATACATGTCAGAGCTTGTCGCATCCACCGCTATACCGTGTGTCATATTATATCCACCATACCATATTAGCAGTCCATGTGGTGTTTCAACTACGAAATCCTTATTGGTAAAAATGAAGTATTCATATACAGGTATTATGTAATTTTGCATTTTCCTGTAATCATCACGAGACAGATGTTCTTTTTGATTTATTGTGTCCATGAGTTTACGGCTTTCGTCATCATAGTTATATATATATAAACCTTTGGTTGCTTTATTTATTATTCGATACGATTCACTTACATTTTCAAAATCGAAATTCTCTCTCGATCTATTAATATTATGGGCATCGGCATTGATAAACAACCCTACCATTCTTTTGTAATATTCATGATAAAATTCATGATCGTACAGGCTGTCTGGATATTCCTTAATCATATCCATTGAAAATCCGGTTGCCGTCTTATATTGCTTGTCCGGAATTCCGGCATCGAGTAGGCGGAAAAGAAATACTTTCCCATAGTGGCTCAGCAGACCTTCTCTGTTGCACCTTCCTGCCGATTGGATGATCGATTCCAATGGCGCCATTTCGCGGAACACACACGGAAAATCGAGGTCAACCCCAGCTTCTATCAACTGGGTAGATGAAACAAGTATTGATACTTTTTCGCTCAGATCTTTATAAATATTATTTATTACCCGCTTACGATGGGCGGGGCACATCGATGTCGAAAGATGATAGCATCTCTCCCATGTATTGTTTTCCAAAGCGTGACTAAAAAACTCAAGTGCCGCTTTTTTAGTGTTAAATACCGAAAGGACCGAGGAGTCTTGTTTAACGGCAAGGTCGACAATCTCAACAAAGTCTACAGGTTCATAATCGTTAATCGAAATATATTTAACCCTGCGCGTCTTCTTAAACAATTCGCTGGGATTATCCACAAGAGGCGTAATCGACTCAATACCATCAAAAAATTCCCTTTTCTCAAATGCCGGTAAGGTCGCCGTGCAGAAAAGGAAGGAAGTGTTCATTACGGTAAGCATATTTTTAAGCATGGTTAATGTCGGTATAATAATTTCACCTGGTAAGGATTGCACCTCATCGAAAATTACTACCGATTCCGCTATATTGTGTATTTTACGGCACTTGGAGGGTTTGTTGCTAAAAATCGATTCGAAAAACTGGATCGTGGTAGTTACTATTATTGGAAAGTCCCAATTTTCACACGCCAGTCTTTTTGCATATTCGGGGTCGCTTTCATTCTCGGGGATAGTAAGCTCTTCGCCAATACCGCTATGATGTTCGAGCACATATTCTTCGCCAAAAATATTTTTTAGGGTTTTCGCGGTTTGATCAATGATATTTATAAATGGAAGAACGATGATTATCCTGTTAAAATCGTTATATTTGGAGTGTTCCAAAGCCCACGAGACAGAAGATAGTGTTTTCCCCAATCCGGTCGGAAGGTTCATTGAATAAAACCCCACAGGAGTACGTGCTCTTTTCAATGCATATTCTCTGGCATTATTCCTCAGTATATTGAGTTCGCCTTCTTTTGATTTGCCCTGAATAGCCCTCTCAATTTTTGCAATCAAATCATCATAATTTATTGATATCTTTTTTCGTTTTAAGCTAAGTTCTGGACTACATGCTTTTTCAGTATTAAGCCAATCAGCATCTGTTAAGGCGCTAAATAAATATCTTACGAATAACTCTCGGTCGAATGTAGTTAAATCTGGCTTTGGCGCCCTCAGCTGAGATTCTTCAATTAAAGTATCATTATGGAAAGCCCTAACAGCATCATCAAATCCATGGACATCCCCATTTCTAAACGGTGCCAAATCGGCTTGAACATCCGCCCTATTATATAAGCCCTTGTGATGTCCGTTTATTGCAAGTGCTATCTCTTGCTGTTTTAACAACAGTGAATAGGCAGCACCCCATGCCGCGTGTGGAACGCTCCCGCGTCTTCCACCATCTCTCAGGTATTTCTGAAAAGACGGCTGATATTTCCCCAGATCATGTAGCAAACCCGCAATACGAAATATCTCCTTGTAACTAGGTTTGGATGTAAAACTTACAGCCAGTTCGGCCGTCCCGGTTAAATGAGAGGCAAGCTGATGCCAATCGGCCTCAGGTTGATCGGCTATGGTATGCGCATAATAATTCATATTCAAACCAACATTCCTCTTCTTCGCTCTTTCCAATCTACATCCCAACAGGGACACAAAGAGTAATTCTTGGGAATTATCCTTTTAGTTTTCTATTATTCTTCCTTTTTCGGGTTTTCCCTCTTCATGACCGTTTTCAACCACGACTATCAGATTGACGTCGGAGTTTTTTGTATCCGTGCACACTTTGATTTCCGCTATTCCGAACTCGTCCGTTCTGGCGTTTATTTTAATCGCCTTCATAAATCCTACTTTAAAGCATGGATTGGAAATACAATATAAATTATCGTTTTCGTCGTCGGCGAAATGCCCTCCGCGTGGTTAATCCACACGCCCGTGAGGGATGCGTCAATATATCTAAGCCTTGCCATAATAATGAAAAGCCGTCGAGAGAATAAAAATATACAATATTGCTTTTCACTATATCATTGTATATTCCGCATAATATATCATACACCCGTCTGAAAAGTCAAGGTCAATTGACATACTACACAAATGTCCGTGCGGGATATGGTGCGTATATGGCTTCCAAACTTACCGTGCACCGGGGCGGATCCTTTCATTCAGATTTCAAGCAAGCCGAAAGCCGGAAGTCGGTCAAGCCGCGCCTCCATGCTTTTCAGTGATTTCTTCCCGTTAAGCAAGAAGGATGAAATTACCATGATTTAAGCCAATTTAAAAGGCAGGGAAAAAAATGGTATACCCTGAAGGTCTATCTTGCAGAGTTTTCGAACACCCTAATCTCCGATGGTGGGCCTTTTATCTCTGCCGCTTTTTAAGCCACTTGTTTTGCGTTAAAAAGGTGGGACTTAAGGTTTTTTATTATCTTAAGACGCGGAGGAGGAAGCTTACCGCCCTCACCCCCCCGGCCCCCTCTCCCATTTAGATCGGAAGAAATGAGAGGGGGGGCCAGGTAGAACAAGTTCTAAGGCATAAACATAAAGGCTTCCTCATGCCGAGCTTCCAACTTTCAACTTTGAACTTTCGACTGTTATCCCCCGGCGCTCTGCGCCACCCCCGGAGGGGGTTTAGGCTAATGTCGCCTGCCAGATACCGACTCACACCGGCCGGCACATCGAACATTCATTAAGCAGCGCGCACGGATGCGCGCGAGGCAAGGTCGCCCGCTATGCCGTCCTGGCGCAGGCGACACTTCCGACATCCTGTCGGTCGGATAGTCCAGGAGGGACCTTCCGCAGCCGAACAGAAAGTCCATGGAAGAACCGACAGAAAAACGAAAAGAAACATTTCGACGGATAATCCCGAATTGCCTTTGATACATACATGCGGAAAGCCCAGGCTCCGCGCCGCTTGAGCGGCAAGCCCCCCGGCGTTTGAGGGCGCGTTTTTCTTTGGTTCTTTCTTTTTCCGCGATGAAAAAGAAAGAACCAAGCCCAACGAGGCAGGGAGGCCTCACCCCTGCATGGGGCCCCATGCGAATCCTCGTTTTCTCCGCGCCTAAAAAGAAAAGGCGTAACCCCCCCGACGGGCGCGTTCATCCCCGCGAGCGTGGGGATTCCGTGGTCGTTCCTGCGACTAGAAAGCCTCGCGAACCGATGGCGACCGCAAGCTTGATAAGGAGCAGGAGTATGAGGGGCGACCAGAGAGCAAGGCCGAAGAAGCGTACGCCAAAAATATTTTCGTCGGGAGCGAATGTAAAGACGGGCAGAAAACACCCGCCAATTATGGCGGTTTCTATTAAGAGCAGGGCGAACACGTCCAAAAACGCGCCGGGAATCCTAAACTGAAGATAGAGCGGGCTGCCGCGAATAAGCCGTATGGTTAGCGCCGTTACGAATACCATTATCACAGCGTAAAGCGCCACGGCCGCGGAGTGGATGTGCGCCGAGTATATGATGCGCATGGCAACCCCTGCGGCGGCCACCACTGTTCCGTTTACGAGAAGCAGCATTCCCGTTCCGGCGGTCTGCCGCCGCATTACCATGGCGGTCAGCAGCAAAAGCGCGAGTGAGAAGATAAGCCTCTGGTACAAAAGCAGGGTCTCCTTGCAGCGCTCCGGTCTTTCCAGAATGGCGGCCGTAAGGCGTTCGTCGAGCCGGGCATCATCCTCCCTGGCGGTCAGCCGGGGCGCGGGGATTATCGGGTTCACGAATCGGAAGGCGGCGACCATGCGCTCGCGAAGCGCGATCGATTCCTTAAGGATAGGTCCATAGTCTTTGCCGAGTACCTCGACAAGCGGGGGAACGGCGGAAAGGGCGGGAAGGGGGGCGCCGGCGGCCGCCGCCACGGTTGGGGCGATTGCCGCGTGATAAACGGTCCGCGAGACGCTTGTGCCGGTCAGAGAAGGCGCGAAAAGATACAGCGGAACGGCAATGGACGCGTCGTCGGTCCCTCCGTGGTTGCCGTCAACGTTCATGCCGTGGTCGGAGGCCACTATGACGAGCGCGCCGGGAATCCTTTTATCGAGCAGGCGGAATATCCCGCCGAGCAGGCCGTCGATGCGCGTGATCGAAGAGAGATAGCGCCTTCCGCTGTTGGTCCCGGTCGCGTGCGCTTCGTTGTCGGGCGAGAGGAAGTGAGCTACCGTAAAATAGGGGAGATCATTGCGGCGGATCATGGTCTCCACGGCGCGGGCCACCTCGGCCGGGTCGTCCCGCTCGCAACACTCGGCGGGGACGTAGAGCGCCTCTTTGCCGAACATCTCTTTGTACCATTCGAATCCCACAACGGCGGATTTAAGCCCGACCCTGGAAAGCGAGTGAAACACCGTTGGCGCGTTGCTGCCGGCGCGCGAGCGGGTTTCGTTATTGACGACTCCGTGCATGTGGGGAGGAGCGCCTGTCAAGATCGATGCGTAATTCGGGGCCGACACGGTGGGAACCATGGCTCGGGCGTTCTCGTAGCGGAGCCCGAACCTTTGCCAGCGGGCCGATATTTCGGGGCAGATTTCGGGATCGTACAGGCTGTCGCGCGTCGCGCCGTCGAGAATAAAGAGGAGTACCGAAGGATACCGCGGGGTGCGCGGTTCCGGGTCCGGCGCGGCGGTTTTTATGGAATTCTCGGGGTATGGGCCGTGGAGGGGCGGAACGAAGCGGCCAAACCGATAATCGTTGACGAAAAGCAGGCGCACCAGAAGCGCGAGCGAAAGCGCGATAAATACCGCTTTTTTCATGCGGCCGCCGCGCCATGAAAATCTATTGACACGATCATAGGCCCGCTTTAAGCTCCCCACTTCGTAATCACGCCCGACATGAGGTCCGCAGCTTTACAGACAATGAAAGAGACGAAGAAAAATCCGGCGCCGCAGGCGCGGCATTTTGTCCGGTTCGTTGATAAGTATTCCCCGCGAATTGACCTGTCAATAGAGAATTACTTCTCCGGGAAAAAAAAGGCCGCCGAACATCCCTTCATGGCGGAGATCTGGTCGGATCTCGCGGAGTACTGCCTGCGGCCCGGCAAAAGGGTCCGCCCGCTCGTGCTCATCGCAGCCTTCCGCGGATACGGAGGCGAAAACTCCGCCATGCGGGCGATCATAGCGATGGCGGCCTCGCTCGAGCTAATGCACTCGTTCCTTCTCATACAGGACGATATCATCGACCGCTCCCACGTGCGCCGCGGCGGGGCGGCCTTTCACCTATTGATGCAAGGGCGTTTTTCGGGCGGTACGATAAACGAGGGCGTGGGGTCCGATGTCGCGCTGGTGGCGGCGGACGTGCTGTTCTGCGACGCCCTGCGGCTCGTTCTCGGCGCCGGGATAGGGGCGGAGGCCAAGACCGGCTTCCTTCGCCTCTTCGCGGACACCTATGAGCGTACGGCCTGGGGACAGATCCTCGACATCGTAAACACCATGCCGCGCTCCCTTCACGCGGGCGATACGGCGGCGCACGAGGTCGGCATGATGAAGACAGCCTATTACACCGTCTACTATCCGCTCCTGATGGGCTGCACGCTCGCGGGGGCGGCGACGGCCGGCGAGCGCCGCGCAATCGGGCGCTTTGCCCTGCCGCTCGGCCACGCCTTCCAGGTGCGTGACGACATACTTGGCGTCTTCGGCGACAGGGCCGAGATGGGGAAGTCGGCGGATTCGGACATACTCGAGGGCAAGAAGACGGTTCTCGTGCAGAATACGATCGAGCGCCTGGGGCCTGTGGAAGGAAAGCGCTTCGAGTCCCTCTTCACGAAGGCCGCAAAGTCCGCGTCGGACCTGGACGAGATACGGGGGATGATACGGGATAGCGGCGCGCTGGATAAGGCCGTGGATATGCACCGCAGGCTCGTCGACGAGGCCGTTCGCGCCTCCTCATCCCTCCTGATCGCCGATGCGGAGCGGGAGGTGCTCCTCGGATTGTGCGCCTCCATAGGAGCGCTTAAATAGATTGCCGATATAGATTATGGTATACTCACCACGGACTTCCGGCACGGCCCGCTCGAAGGGCGCGTGACCGATCAGAGACAAGGGAGCGATAATGAGAGCGGTTAAAAAGAAACGAACCCCGGACGAAAATTCCGGGAAATACCACAAGGATACCTTCGACAAAATTTCGGACAAGAAACGCGAGAGGATAATAAAGATATCCACCGTGGAATTCGCCGAAAAGGGATTCAACGGGGCGAACGTAAATGTCATCGCGAACAAGGCGGGAATCAGCATAGGCTCAATGTACAATTACTTTTCGAGCAAGGAGCACCTCTTTCTCACCGTAGTGGACGAGGGATACAAGCTGCTCGAGGCGGCGTTTGCGGGAGCGGATCTGTCCAACGGCGACCTGTTCGACAAACTCGAAACGATCATCCGCGTAGCCCAGAAACATTCGCGTTCGCATCCGCATTTCGTCCAGCTATACCAGGACATCACCACCGAAAGCCTCGCGCACCTTTCGGCGCGGCTGTCCCGCAAGATCGAGAACATCTCGGCCGTATTTTACAGACATTACATCAACGAGGCCAGGGAGAAGGGCCTGGTGGACCCCTCCATCGACGAGCACGTCGCCTCCTACTGCATCGACAACATCATCGTACTCATGCAGTTCTCGTACACCTCCGAGTATTACAAGGAGCGTCTGCGCACCTTTGTGGGCGAGGACGCCCTCGAGGACGACGAGCGAGTTATTAAGGGGATGATGGATTTCATAAGGCACGCTATCGGGGCGCGCAAGTGAGCCCGGGGGCATCGATGTCCCGCCGGGGGGATGATGCGGAATAAAACCCGATGACCATCGATATCGCCGTTATTCTGATATATATTGTACTTATCAATATAATCGGGCTCTGGTTTTCGGGCGGCTCGAGCGTAAGCGATTATTTCCTGGGAAACCGCTCGGTGCACTGGTTCCTGGCATGCCTCTCCATCGTCGCCACGGAAACTTCGAGTCTCAGCTTCATCTCGATTCCGGGGCTCGCCTATGCGAGCGGAACGGGGTTTTTACAGGTCACCTTCGGCTATCTCGCGGGCCGGATGCTTGTGGCCGCCTTCCTACTGCCGCGATACTTTCAGGGCGAATACGAAACCGTGTACGAATTCCTCCAGCGCCGATTCGGGCGGACGTCGCGGCGCGTGGTTTCGGTCATTTTCCACATAACGCGCCTCTTCGCCGACAGCGTACGCCTCTTCGCAACGGCCATACCGCTTACCGTAATGACCGGCTGGGACTACAGGCTTTCCCTGGCGGTTATCGGCGGGGCTACGTTCATTTACACCTTTTACGGGGGCATCCGCTCAGTCATCGTGACGGACGCCCTGCAGCTCGCGCTGTACCTGTTTTGCGTGGGGCTCGGCGCGTACTGCGTGATGGACGAGCTCTCGCTCTCCCTCGGCGGCGTGTTCGCCCTCATACCTTCCGCCGATCTGGCCTTCGTCTCCTCCGGCCTTGGCGGCGGCGCGGCGAAGCTTTTCGGCTCGTACAACCTTCTCACCGGCATCGTCGGCGGGGCGTTTCTCTCGTTCGCCTCGCATGGCACGGACCACCTCATCGTTCAGCGCGTCCTGTCCTGCCGCGACGCCTCGTCGGCCCGCAAGGCCATGATAGCGAGCGGCTTTCTGGTTATCATGCAGATAGCGCTTTTCCTCCTGTTCGGCCTTTTCATCAAGGCGCTGTTCGGGGGCCGGCACTTCGACTCGAGCGATTCGATAGTTCCATACTTTATCGTAAACCATCTGCCAGCGGGACTCAGGGGGCTAATGCTCGCCGGCATCTTCGCCGCGGCCATGTCGACCTTAAGTTCGTCCATCAACTCGCTCGCATCATCGACCGCGCTCGACCTGCTGAGGCTCAAGGAGCGCCGGCTTTCCGAGCGCTGTAAAGTGGCCGCGGCTCGCGCAATCGCCTTCTTCTGGACGCTCGCTATCATCGGCGTCTCGGTGCTATTTCACGATTCGAAGAACCCGCTGGTGGAGGTCGGACTATCCATCTCCTCGGTGACTTACGGCGGGGTACTGGGGATCTTCGTTCTGGGCAGGTTCACCGACGGCATGGACCCGCGCGCGGCCCTTTTCGGGGTTTTTGCCGGGGTTCTCGCCGTGGTATCGGCCATGGCCTTTAGCTCGATTTTCTGGCTGTGGTACGTTGCGCTTGGATTCGGGGTGTGCGTGGCCGCGGCGCTTGCCGCCTCGAAGGCGGTCAGTTGGGGTCTTCGATGATCTTCAGCGAGGAATGCGATTCGAAGTGCTCCGGCGGTTCCCGGTCGAAGAGCAGGATGATCTCGGTTCGGACCTTGTTTCTTATTACGAAATAATATTCCGATGTGAGCTTTCTCACAAGATCGATGCCCCGGCCGGTCTCGGAGACCTTGTCCGATATCTCCTCTCCTGTTTCGTACGCGCGAAGAATCATCTGCGACTCCTCGACGGCCTTCCTGATGCTGTCCAGTATCTTATGTTTGGTCAGTTCGCCCTTGTAGTCGGTGATGGAAATGCCGTAAGCGTCCGCGCTGTGGGCGAAGAACAGGTCGACAAACTCCCCCTTCTTGAGGGTCACCTGGACGCGCTCCTCCTTCTCGCGAGTGTAGCCGTGCGAATGATAGACCGAGTTGATGATCAGCTCGTTGAGTATGAGGTTGAGGACCGATTTGTTCCGCACCTTTATCCCCCATTCATCGAGCTGCTTCATGAGGGTCGCTATTGAACCCCTTATCCGGCCGGAGGCCGTTATGCGAATCTTCATAATGTCTTCGGCAGGAACGTCCATGTAGTTTTCCAGTCCGAAGATGTTTTTCCGGGTGATGAGTTTCCGGGCAAGGCTTACCAGCTCTTTTTCCCTAAGCGGCTTGTGGAGCACGTTTCCGATCCCCTCGCGGAAGATGTGCTCGAAAAAGGTATCGATGTCCTTTTCGGTGACCATGATGGCGGGGATGAAGGGATAGTAGTTCGATATATAATTGTACAGGTCGAAGGCGTTGTCGCCCGGCAGCTCCACTTCGGATACGATGAGGTCGAAATCGCTCGATTTGAGCCGGGCCATGGCGTCAAAGGCCGATTCGCAGCTTTCGACGTTATAGCCGGCTTCCGTAAACATGCGCGCGATCGTCTCGCGGTACGGGGTGAAGTCGACGATCAGAATATTGTACATTGGGTCACCGTGTCCATGACCGGAATGCCCGCACCGGGCCCCGGGGGCTTATGCCTTATTATCGGCCATTTTGTCCTAAAGGATAATACGGCCGGCGCGATACCAAAATCTCTTGGACCGGAGGCCCGGTCCAGTGTAAAATATGGTTGAAGAACACTGCGGCCCTGTGATATTATCCAACCGCTTGCGCGGATCGTTCCATGCCCGGCGGCATTCGGACGCTACAACGCCCCGGTAATCGTCGAGGGGCGGATTCATGGGGGATATTGCGATGAAAAAAGCTTTTACGATGTTTGTGTGCCTGCTGTCGGCGGCGGTGCTTACGAATACGACTGCCTGGTCTCAGGAGAAGAAGGAGCCGGAGCGCGGCAGCGCGCTAACCTCGGAGAAGCTGGACAGCGAGGGTAGGGCGCTCGATGAACGGATCGTCGCGCTCGGAAAGAAGATAGAGGATATAGTCGTCAGATACAAACTCATGTCGACCAAGGACATCCGGGTGGTGCCCTACCAGGTAAGCTACCGGCTTGCGGACGGATATATAGAGATACAGCGCCACAGCTACGAAAGGGACGAGCTCACCAGACAGGTAACGCGGCTCAAAAAAAAGACCATCCGAATATATTCGTCGGGATCGAGTGTTTCGAAGGTGGAATCGGAGATCATGGAACGCGATTACAACGGCGGCCTCTCCACCCAGGTGATCATTGTGGACCCCACGCCCACAGCGGCGGGTACCGATGATATAATCTTTACGCATATCTTAAACGGCAAAAAGCTCCTCGACGGTCGGAAACTGGGCGAGGTAAAGAACTCGACGGCCTTCCCAGTGCGTAACAACCTCAAGCGCGAGTTCCTGGTGCCGCACCTCGAGTATTTCAGCCAGGTCCTCCTATCCATCGCCGAGACCTATGCCAGGGGAATAAAGGACTCCGACAGCCAGATGTACGAATTCCTCAAACAATCGACCTCGTACTGAGGACGCCCCGCCGCTTGGCGCCGTTTTATGCGTTCGTATTTCCGCCCGGGTCAGTCCAGGCCTCTATTCCCGCAGAATTCTTCTATCAAGGAGAGCATCTCCCTCCTGCCGAGGTTTGTTTTGGACGAGGAAAAAAAGACCGAATCCTCGCCGACCGAAAGCGCGTTCGCTATCGCGCGCGCCGAGGCCGCCCGCCCTCCCCGGGCCAGCTTGTCGCACTTCGTGGCCACAACGGCCACCGGCACCCTCCGCTCGGTGAGCAGCGTTATCATCTCGCGCTCGAAGTCGCCGGGCACGCGCCGGATATCCACCAGCATAAACATCAGGCGCAGCCGGTCACGGTCCCGGATATAGCTTTTTATAAGTGGGAGAAAACCTTCACGGACCGATTCGGGAAGCTTAGCATAGCCGAATCCCGGCAGGTCAGCGAATGTGATGCCTCCGTTTATAATGAAAAAGTTGACGCTTTTGGTCACTCCGGGCCGCGAGCCGGTCTTTACCAGGTCTTTTTTGCCAGTGAGCATGTTTATAAGCGAGGACTTCCCGACGTTAGAGCGGCCCATAAAGGCGAATTCGGGATAGGGCAGGTTCGGAAAGGCCGAAGCGGCGAAAACGCTCTTTAGAAATTGCGCGTCTTTTATCTTCATTTGATTTTCAGTTCCATGAGCATCGCGTCGTCGCCGCCATAGTAGCGCCTTCTCCGCCCAGTCTCGACGAACCCAGCCGCGCGATAGAACGAGCGCGCCTCCAGGTTTTTCGAACGCACCTCGATCAATATCCTCGAATGGGGCGAGGGGGTGAGGCGGCGCGCAAGGTTTTCCAAAAGCGCGCGGCCGATTCCTCTTCGTCTCTGTGATGCGTGTATCAGGATCCGGTTGAGCTGCAGCTCTCCGGCGACCCTCCAGGCCACCGCGTATCCGGCGATTCCATTCTCATTCTCGGCCACCAGGAAGTGGGAGAAGGAATTGGAAAGTTCACTCTCAAAGCCCTGGCGGCTCCAGGGCGAGGGCATCCACTCGTTCTCCATGGAGCAGACCGCGTCGAGGTCGGATTCGGTCGCGTTTCGAATGTTTATCATACGCTATCCAATAGCCCGCCCGGGGCGAGCCTGTCAAAGCAAAATCGCTTAAGATTGTTATCTTGAGGCGCCGCCAGGATTGTCAGTAGGTTTTCCCTTTAGCCTACTCCAGAGCTTCGAGACTAACGCCCCCGGCGCGTTGCGCCACCCCCGGAGGGGGTTTTGCTGATGCCGATGGCTTTTCTTTCAGCTTTGAACTTAGAACTTTGAACTTTCGACTGCTAATCATCCTTCCCCAAGTGGGGCACGTCCCTTTGGTGGGTACTTGTTTTTAGTCGATCCCGGCGGTTCTTTGTTGACAAAAAGTCTTTGACAAAAACGGCCATAAAATACTTTTTCATAAAATCACAATCGGTAACCGCCTGCCGGGTGCATCCGGGGCGCAGTCCGGTAAATGCGGGTTTATCGCCAATGGCCAGAAAAAAGCACAGGGTTGTAGTAAAATCGGAGCTCTGCAAGGGATGCGATCTGTGCATAGTCTATTGTAAAAAGGGCGTCCTTGCCTCCTCCGAAGACCTCAACAAGGCAGGTTATCATTACGCAAGCCCCGACGATTCCAAAGAGTGCACCGGCTGCATGGTGTGCGTTCTGGTGTGTCCCGAGGTCGCGATAGAGGTGTACGGTGAATAAGGTATTCATGAGCGGCAACCATACGTTCGGAGAGGCCGCAATACGCGCGGGCTGCCGGAGCTATTTCGGCTATCCGATCACGCCGCAGAACGAATTGGGCGAATATATGTCAGAGCACCTTCCGGCGAACGGCGGGGTGTTCGTGCAGTCGGAGAGCGAGACGGCGGCAATCAACATGGTCATAGGCGCAGCGGCCACCGGAACAAGGGTGATGACCTCATCATCCAGCCCCGGGATAAGCCTCAAGCAGGAGGGCATATCGTTCCTGGCCGGCTTCCAGCTTCCCGCCGTCATAGTGAACGTAATGAGGGGCGGCCCGGGCCTCGGAAACATCGCCCCGGCGCAGGGCGACTACTTCCAGGCCACGCGGGGCGGAGGCCACGGCGATTACCGTACGCCCGTCTTCGCTCCCGGATCGGTGCAGGAGGTCGCGGACCTCACCCGGGTGGCCTTCGACGTGGCGGACAGGTACCGCACCCCGGTGATGGTGTTAGGCGACGGAATGTTGGGCCAGATGAAGGAGCCGGTCGTGTTCCCGGAGCCAATCAGCGATTTTCCAGAGAAGGAGTGGGCGCTTAAGGGAAGGGGAGACGGGCCGAGCCGTTATATGGCATCGCTTATCCTGGATCCCATGGAGATGGAGCGGCACAACTGGGAGCTGGTCCGCAAATACCAGGTTATAGCGAAGAACGAAACGCGCTACGAAGAATACATGTTAGACGACGCGAAGATCGTCGCCGTTGCCTACGGCACCACCGCGCGCATAGCGAAGGCGGCCATAAAGCGCGTCCGCAAAGAGGGGGTGCCCGCGGGGCTCCTTCGACCCATCACCCTGTGGCCCTTCCCAAAGGAGCCCCTGCAGAACCTCGCACGGCGCATCGAGGATTTTGTGGTATTCGAGATGAGCACCGGACAGATGCTCGAGGATGTGCTGCTCTCCCTGGAGGGGAAGGCGCGCGTGGCCTTCCACGGGCGGCCCGGCGGCGTCGTGCCGACTCCGGTCGAGTTCGCCCGCGTGCTGTACCGCGAGTACCAGCGTCAGATGAGAGTGAACAATGAAACTGCTTAACAAATGGCCCGATTACTATAAAAAGGACGTGGCGACCCACTATTGCCCCGGCTGCGGTCATGGGATCGTACACCGCATAGTTGCAGAACTCATGGAGGAGATGGACTTAGGCAGGCGCGCCATCTGCGTCAATCCGGCCGGATGCGCGGTGTTAGCCTACAAGTATTTCGATATTGACATGATCGAGTCGGCCCACGGCCGGGGCACCGCGATAGCCACCGGGGTCAAGCGCGTCAAGCCCGAACTGTTCGTCTTTACCTACCAGGGCGACGGCGACCTTTCGGCCATAGGGACAGCAGAGACCATACATTCGGCGAACCGCGGAGAGCACATAACGGTCATATTCATAAACAACGCGGTCTACGGCATGACTGGCGGCCAGATGGCGCCCACCACGCTTGTCGGCCAGCGCACGACAACCACCCCCGGAGGGCGTAACCCCAAGTTCGACGGGTTTCCGCTCCACATCACCGATGTCATTGCGAAGTTTCCCGGCGTAATCTACGCCGAGCGTGTCGCCGTAAACGGGCCGGCCGGAATCCAGAGGACCAAGAGGGCCATCCGGAACGCCTTTCAGGTGCAGGTGGACGGATTGGGCTATTCCATAGTGGAGGTGCTCTCCCCGTGCCCCACCAACTGGAAGATGACACCGGAGGACTCGTTCAAATGGATCACCGAGGTCATGGCGAAGGAGTTCGTTCCCGGGGTGCTTACCGATAAAAGGGGAGGCGGGGACTGATATGCTGGTAAAGATACTGTTCGCGGGAAGCGGCGGCCAGGGCGTCCTCACCATGGGTAACATCCTCGGCAATGCAGCCATGTTCGAGGACTTACAGGTCACCTACCTGCCGGCCTACGGCGCGGCCGTACGCGGAGGGACCGCAAACTGCACCATCTGCATATCCGACGAGGAGATAGCATCGCCGGTGGCCTCCGCGCCGGACTTCGTGGTGGCGCTCAACCATCCCTCGGCGGCCGCGTTCAGCACCAGGCTCGAGCCGGGCGGCCAGATGATCTACAATTCGGACCTCGTGGGCGAGCTTATAAGCCGCGGCGACATCACCATGTTTCCCGTGCCGGCCAACGGAATCGCCAAGGGCCTGGGCAACGAGCGCTCGGCGAACATGGTTATGCTGGGCGCCTTTATAAGATTGACAAAAGTGATAAAAGTCGATTCGATTTACCGGAGCGTCGAGTACATGTTAGGCGCGAAGAAGAAGCTGGTGGAGATTACAAACCGGGCCGTGGAGGAGGGCTACAACGGCTTTCCCTTCGGCAACGGTTCATTATAACAGGGCGAGGTGATTGTCGATGCCCATTACCCAGGTCAGCGTATCGGTCGAGAACAGTCCGGGAAAGCTAAACGAGATCTGCGACATACTCGAGAAGGAGCAGATCAACATAAAGGCCATCATGGCCTCCGTGGTCATGAATCCGGTGCAGGTCCACATGATCGTAAGCGACCCGTCCAGGGCCGAGACGGTGCTTCGCGCCAGCGGGCTAAACGTAACCACCCGCGAGGTGATAGCCGTCGCGACACCGGACCATCCGGGAGGGCTTAACGCCGTTCTAAGGCCGCTGATAGAGTCCAGGGTGAACGTCGAGACGCTTTATCCGTTCATCAACCTGAGGGGCGACGAGGCGATCATAATCATAGAGGTCGACAAAATAGACGAGGCCAAGGCCGTATTGAAAAAACACTGGGTCAAGACCTTCGAAAGCGAGATCTACAAGTCGTAAAAATTGTCCGGCGGCGCGGCAAAAAAAAGGCCGAACGGCTCCGCCGTCCGGCCTTTTGCATTTACGGATAACCGGGCTCAACTGTCCGTAAACTTCGCCTCGCGCTTTTCGAGAAAGGCGGCGATGCCCTCCCTCTTGTCGGCCGTTTCGCACAGCTCCCCGAAGAGCTCCCTCTCGAATGTCATGGCCTTTGCGAATTCCATGGCCGGCCCCTCGCTAACCGCCCGCATGGCGTTTTTAACCGCGCACCGGCTCCTCGAGGCGATCGCGGAGGCAAGCTTTTTGGCCTCCGCCACCACCTGACCCTGCGGCACGGCCCGATTCACGACGCCGTACAGCTCGGCCTCCCGACCGGAGATGAAGTTCCCCGAGAGAATCAGCTCGAGAGCGCGCCCTTTGCCGATAAGCCTCGCCGAGCGCTGTGTTCCGCCGTAACCCGGAATTATGCCGAGCTTGATCTCGGGAAGCCCGATCTGCGCCGTTTCGTCGGCTAAGCGTATATGGCAGGCGAGCGCCGTTTCCATCCCCCCACCTAAGCAGTAGCCGTTTATGGCTGCTATGTAGGGCTTGTCGGAATTCTCTATGAGGTTGGTCATCTCCTGGCCGTTTTCGAGATAGGACGCGCCGTCCTTCTTCGTGTTCTTCGGAATAAACTCCTTGATGTCCGCGCCCGCGATAAAGGCCTTGCCCTCGCCGGTAAAGACGACCGCCCGAACCGCGGGGTCCGAGTTTGCCCTTCGAATGGCGTCCTTTATGTCCGCCAGAACGCCCTGCGAAAGAGTGTTCATGGGCGGGTTGTTCACCACCATAAGCGCGACGCCGCGCTCGTCGACCGTGTAATCGCAGAATTTTTTATCCGTGCTCATGGACGGCACTCTCCTTTGCATGTGATTCGCGCCGCGAAGGCGCCGGGCTGATCGTTCCGGCGAATGGGTTATATGTTAACCGCGTGAGCCTAATGTCAAATGTTTTATGCCTCCGGCGATAGGGCATAAAATATCCGACCTGCGGCATTAGGAAGCGGTCCGGCAATGATTTGACTTATGGTGGGGCCCTCAGGCCCCGGCTGCTCGTTCCCTCGCCCTTATCAGGCGTGTGAGGGCCTCGTTGTACGGCGCCGCGATTCCCGCCTCGCGGCCCAAGCGCGCCACGGCCCCGTTTATGCTGTCGATCTCGGTTTGCCTGCCGGCGCGCAGGTCCTGAAGCATGGAACAGGTGTTGACCGCGGTCCTAACGCAAACCCCGCGCACCGTCTCGATGAGCTCATCCGCGTCGAGCGTGATACCGAGCGCCCCAGCCACAAGGGCGCACTCCCTTATAACGTACTCCTGTAGAACGAGAGCGTCCGGAATCTCCAGGAGTTTTCCATTGGGAACGTCGAGAAGCGCCCCCAGGGGGTTTATGGCGGCGTTTATTACGGCCTTTCTCCAGACCACCTCCTCGGGTCGCTCGCGTATCTGTACCGGCACCCCGGCTCGCTCCATTATGGAACGAGCCGCCTCCACCGCGCCCGCCTCGGGGCCTCCAATCTCGGCGCTCCCGCTGCCTCCGTAGGCGACCGTATGCGAATCGACGCGCGCGGCGCCAAGCGTCACCGAGCCGGATACGACACGAGCAGGGGCGACGAAGCGTTCGATTATCTCGCGGTTGCCTATGCCGTTCTGTAAACTGACGACAATGGCGCCGCTTTTTATAACGCCGACGATGTCCCGCATCGCATCGGCCGTGGAATAGCTTTTGACGAACAGGAACACGATGTCGCAGGCCGACAGAATGCCGGGCGAGCTCGAGGCCTTTGAGCGAAAAACTCGCTCTCCCTCCGGCATACTAAGGGTGGTCCCTTCGGCAAGGGCCCGGGCGAGGTCGGGGTCCTTTTCGTAAACGGCGTAGTCCATGCCGGCCTCGTTGAAGAGAGAGGCGAAAAGGGAACCTACAGCGCCGCCGCCCGCTATCCCTGCCTTCATGGCTCAGCTCTCGAAAACCGCGCCCCGGTCGGCCGAGGACACCAATTTCGCGTAACGGCTCATGTAGCCGGTGGTGATGTTGGGGCCGGGGGCCTTCCACTCGGCCAGGCGCTTCTTAATCTCGGCTTCGGAAAGCCTGACGTTGAGTTTCTTGGCGGGGATGTCGATTTCTATTATGTCGCCGTTACGCACTATGGCGATTGGGCCGCCGGCTGCCGCTTCGGGCGATACGTGGCCGATGGACGAACCGCGCGTCGCGCCGGAGAAGCGGCCGTCGGTAATGAGGGCCACGTCCTTGTCCAGGCCCATGCCCGCTATGATCGAGGTGGGCGTCAGCATCTCCCGCATGCCGGGGCCCCCGCGCGGCCCTTCGTAGATTATCACCACCACGTCGCCTTTCTTTATCTTCCCTCCCATTATGCCCTTCATGGCCGCCTCCTCGGAGGTGAAGACCCTTGCGGGGCCTGTGTGCCTGAGCATGGACGGGTCGACCGCGGCCTGCTTTACGATGCAGCCGTCGGGGGCGATGTTCCCCGTAAGAACAGCAAGCCCGCCGTCGGCGTGGACGGGCGCCTTGACGCGGCGGATTACCGACTCGTCGAGGATGTCGCGTCCGCGAAGGTTCTGCGCCACGGTCTTTCCGGTAACGGTGATGCAGTCGCCGTGGAGAAGTCTGTTTTTCAAAAGCTCGGACATCACGGCCGGGATTCCTCCGGCCTCGTGAAGGTCCTCCATGACGTGGGTGCCGGCCGGGGCCAGCGTGCAGAGGTGCGGCGTGCGCTCGGAGATTGGGTTTATATCCTTAAGGGTGATGGGAATGCCTGCGTAATGCGCTATTGCCGGTATGTGGAGCGCGGTGTTGGAGGAGCCGCCTATGGCCATGTCCACCGCCAGGGCGTTCTCAATGGATCTTCGTGTAACGATCTTTCGGGGGGTGATGTTCTTCTTTACGAGCTCCATGATGGCGCGGCCGCTCTCTTTGGCAAGCCGCACGCGGTCGGCCATTACCGCGGGGATGCTTCCGTTGTAGGGGAGGGCGAGCCCCAGGGCTTCGGTCAGGCAGTTCATGGAGTTCGCGGTAAAAAGCCCGGAGCACGAGCCCGCCCCCGGGCACGCCGAGCACTCGATGGCGTAAAGCTCGTCGGGGCTTATCCTCTTTTTCGCGGCCTTACCGACCGCCTCGAACACATCGTTAAGCGTAAGCTTTTGCCCCTTGTAACGCCCGGCGAACATGGGGCCGCCGCTTACCACGATCGATGGGATGTCCACGCGCATGGCGGCTATAAGCATACCGGGGGTTATCTTGTCGCAGTTCGGCACCAGCACCAGGCCGTCGAAGGGATGGCCCATGGCCATAATCTCGACCGAGTCGGCTATAAGCTCGCGCGAACCTAAGGAGTATTTCATACCCCTGTGGTTCATGGCAATGCCGTCGCACACCCCGATCGTAGAGAACTCGAGCGGCGTGCCTCCCGCGGCGAGTATGCCGCTCTTTACGGCTTCGACTATGGTGTTAAGATGCACGTGTCCGGGAATTATCTCGTTGGCGGAATTTGCTATGCCTATTATGGGGCGCGAAAGCTCTTCGTCGCTAAGCCCGGCCGCGCGGAAGAGCGAGCGGTGGGGCGCCTTTTCCATTCCTTTTTTCATTACATCGCTTCTCATCGTGGGTCTCCATGGGTGCAAGTATACGCGGGGTATCCCCGCGGGGGCGCGCGGCGGGCGGCTTTCGTCCGCCGGGCGCGGTGAGAATTAGGATGAGGCACAATAAGAGGGGATGTCAAGGGTTTTTGCCCGGGGCGGTCCGAGCGGTTCCGTCCCAATGTGTCATTTTTTCACCAGGCGCGCCTTTCGGTCAGCGAGGGTGATTGTGGCCGTTTTGCCGGAATTGAATTCAATATAATCGCCCTCTATGCCGTCGCTGAAGATTATGCCGTTACGCCCCATAAGGGAGGTGACCTCGAGCGGACTGGATGCCGTAATCATTCCGAACGAGAGCTCAACCTGTGAGGTCCTGCTCTCGAAGGGTTCGCGCACGCTGAAGAAGAGATGGTCGGCATCCCAGGGGAATCGGCTCGGGTCTTTGCCCTCTTCGGTTTTGTCGAAACCGGAGGATATCTTCCGCGCGCCCTCCACTATCGACCCAAACCACCCTGTGGAGCCGCAGCCTGTGGAGACGATAATTCCGTTCGACGACTGCTGTTACTCCCTCCCCCCAAAGCGTACCCTGCACCTGGGTGAGATATGGCTTCGCGGTCCGATGAAGATGTCGTTTACACCGTGGATGGTCTGGCCGTCGTTTAGCGAGGCCTTCGCTATGCTTATTGCGGATGTGTCGAAATCCCCTTTTATTACTCGGCCAAGGTGGCGATCGATAAAATGGCCGATGAAAAGCATGCTGACCTACTGTTCGTATTTACACGAAATCCATAACATGGATAGGGAAAAATGTCATCTAAAATACTCCGGTTTTTTTGGGGAGGATGGGAAATTGCCCTATATTGAAATCAGAATCCCGGCTCAAGTTGGGAGATGTCGATATTGGCGATTGCAGGCCATGACTGAAGCAAAGCCAAATAATTCTGGACAAAACCCGCCGCCTGAAATTCAACTCATTCGGCGACTGGCGGCGTCTTCCAACTGGAAACTATCTTTCCGGAAACGCCGACTGGTTCGACCCAAGTTGCATAAAAGCATTCATTTATGATCAAGTTAATATCGAGGAACGAAAATGAGCGCGAAATACACGGCCCGTGAAGCTCTGCAGATAAAAACTACCTTCGCCTATTTTATCGCGCTTTCCATGGTCATGATGAGCGCCCTCGTTTTTCTGGCTGTCGCGCGAATGCCTCTGAAAGATATACTGCCTCCGACCATTCTCGCATTTTTCTGCATGGGGCTCGCGTTTACCCAGTACAGGCTTAAAAGACTCCGAAGGGATTCGCTTTTTATCCCGTGGATCGTCTCGTTCTTGACGCTTGCGGTGCCTTTTATCGCAAAAATAAAATACTCCATCACTCATGGTTGGACATTTGCCCTCGGCTCCTATAACTCTTCCGTTCTCATTGTCGTAATGGTTCTCATCACCTGCCTTTTTTTACGTGAAAAACTTTTCCTTGCGGTCTCCGGGGTCGCTATTGCTTGCTGGAGCGCCTTCATCTATGTCGCTCTTACAAGCGGCGCGGAATATTCGTGGGATGCCATCGTCAATGGGGATGTATATCTGGGCGTTATACCTCCCAGGGAGATATTTTTTGTTGTCAGCCAGGTTATAATCTCTTTTGTGGCTTACCGGTTAATAGGCATTTTAAACACTTTTATAGAACGAACGGAAACACAGCAGCTCGAAATAGAAAAACGGGTCGACCAGATGCATAACATGAATCTCGAAATCCGCGAAAAGGTCAATATGCTCTTCACCGAGGTTGACTCTCAAAATACGCTTGTAATGAAATTCAACGACAGGATGCAGAGCCAGGCCGCCACATTCGAGGAGATCTCCGCGACCCTCGAGGAGCTCCGAGGCTCATCTGAAAACATACATGATTCAAGTCTCGAACAGATCGACGGTAACGTAAAGATGGACGAGATCGTCGAGGCCTTCAGGCACATCAAGGACGAAACCCGGGAGAACCTGGGACTCACCAACAGCCAGATCCAGGGGATCGCGAACAGGAGCCAGGAGGCGAATGACAAGATCATGGATGTGGAAAACACCATGAACACCATAGCCGCCCAGAGCAAAAGGATATCCGAAACGGTCAATATCATCGTCGATATAGCCGACAAGATAAACCTGCTTTCGCTCAACGCGAGCATCGAGGCCGCAAGGGCCGGCGAGCACGGCAAGGGCTTTGCCGTTGTCGCCGACGAGATCGGCAAACTCGCGGTCATGACGACTGAAAGCATCAAGGAGATCGAAAAGGTGCTTAGTCTAAACGATGCAGTGACCGGGGAAGGGGTAAATGTCATCAAGACGTCTTCCGCCACCATAAAGGAGATGATCAATTCAATTTCCGGAAGCAACAAGAATATCCAGATTCTCCAGGATAGCCTTATGGTGGAGGAGAAGTACATAAACGCCATCATAAAACAGATGGAAGAGAACATAAGGCTGGCGCGGTTGATAGGTACGGGGACTGACGAGCAAAAGAACGCGCTGGAGAACACGGGCAATGCCATAGAGGATCTAAACGCGATCGTTTCCGACATGGTCAAGGAGATAAATGAACTTGCCGCCTCGTCGCGGGTGGTCCTTGAAAGCGCAAGATACCTGCTCGCCAAGGCCGATGAAGTGGCGTAGTTAGTAGAGCATTTCTTGCCTTAGAGCTTTAGGAATAAATACCGGATATACAAAAAAACGGCTAAAGCGAATTGAAATCCGGAAGAGAATAAATCAATATCCGACTTTTTGCTCGATTCCCTGAAGAGTCCGGAAGCAAAAAGGATAATTAACGGTTTTATTTCCCTGCATTAAAGAATTGACACTTCGATGGTTGGCCGACATCTTTAGGTATGCATGCCGTGAAAAGATACTTTGGAGGTGATTGCGTGGGCTACCCTGAAACCGTGTCGGAAGAGGCAAGACGCATTCACAACGATGCGATCATCATCGATGCATGCTCCTTTTTCTTCGAGGGGTATAACGAGTCCATTGAGGCCTCGGGTATTACGGCGCTGAACATCACCGTTCCGGATACGTCGGACGATTCGGGTGAAGCGGTAAAAAGCATCGCGGATTATTATGAAGTCATCCGCCGCGACCCCAAACTGATGCTCATAGAGACCGCGGAAGACATACGTACCGCCAAGCGCGAGGGTCGGGTGGGAATAATCGTTGGTTTTCAGAACTCTCGTCCGTTCTGCCATTATTATCTGGAGAGCATGGTGGATGTTTTTCGCCGCCTCGGTGCACGAGTATCGATACTCGCATATAACTATAGAAATTTTGCGGCGGACGGCTGCGTCGAGGACCCGGACGGAGGTCTGAGCCGGGAAGGCCGCCGTTTGGTGGACATAATGAACCGCGCCGGAATAGTAATTGATTGCTCTCATACCGGCATCCGTTCAAGCCTGGAGGCGATAGATCTCAGCTCGAAGCCCTGCATATTCTCCCACTCTAACCCCAGGGCTTTAAGCAATCAGAGGCGCAATATCACGGATGAACAGATAAAGGCCGTTGCCGCCAGAGGGGGCGTCATCGGGCTGACTCCCTATCCGCCGATGAACTGGAACGGCGAGAAGGTGGTGCCGTCTATCGACAATTTCCTTAACGCCGTCGACTATGTAGTGAACCTGGCGGGCATCGATCACGTGGGGCTTGGCACGGACAAAGAGGCCACTCCCGGCGCATATCCCCGCGATCTCATTTTACGTGAGCTGGAAACGCTTCCTTTTGCGGTGGGCGATTATTACGGCACCTTTTCCGGCAACTTCGAAGCGGTGAATCTGGCCGGATTTCCGTCGGTGGCCTTCCTCGCACGCTTCAGCCAGGGGCTGATGGACAGGGGTTATAAGGAAGACGATATCCGCAAGTTCCTCGGGCTTAATTTTCTCAGGGTCTTTGAGGAGGTGTGGCCTGCGGTCTGAGGCTTGAACAATACGACACAGACCTGTGCGCTCCATCGAGATAGGAGGAATCGTCACATGACGCCTATACTTGCGATATTGTTTTATATAACGTTTCCGGCGCTGGTCCTGTACTTGTGCCATAGGTTTCCCGTTCTCGAAAAGCTCGGTGCGGCCCTCATCTGCTTTGTCACCGGGATGGTGCTGGCGAATATAGGCGCCGTTCCGGCCGGATTGGGAGGCGTCCAGAAGATAATAATGTCGATATCGGTGCCACTGGCCATCCCTCTTATGATCTTCCCGACAGATATACGAAGATGGACCGGCATGGCCGGTAAAAGCCTTCTTTCGTTTTTTATCTTCGCGCTATCGTTGATACTTGTGGCGGCTGTCGGATATGTCATATACGCCGGAACAATTCACGAAGCCCATAAAATTGCCGGTATGTATGTCGCCGGATTTACGGGCGCGACAATGAATTTTATGAGCGTGGCCCTTGCCCTGAAGGCGAACCCCGAGACGATAGTAGTTGCGACTGCGGCATCATGGTTTATCGAGATTTTCTGGCTGCTCTTCATGATGTTTCTGGGGCAGCGAGTAATAGGCCTGTTTTTAAAGCCTTTCGATTTTCAGAAGGGGGGTGGCCAATCCATTTCCGACGAAGCCGAAGCGGCCTGCGCCGGTGAAGATGCCGGATTCGACAGCTATGCCGGCATTTTCGGCAGGGAGAAGTTCATTCCGATGCTTGCGGCGTTCGGCATTTCTCTTGTAATATTCGCAATAGGGACCGGACTTTATTACATTTCACCCGAAGAATACAACATGACGGTCCTCATGCTTGCCGTAAGCACGCTGGGAATATGCTGCTCTTTCTTGCCACGAGTGAGAAAGATTGAAATGTCGTACCCGCTAGGCCAGTATATAATCCTGATCTTCTGTATTACGATAGCAACAACGGTGGATTTTTCCGAGCTTTTAAAAGCCTCCGGGAATATTATTGTTTACACAATACTGGTTATTTTTGGGTCGACCTTGTTGCATATTATCATCTGTAGGCCGATTGGCATAGACAGGGATACCCAGATAATAACCGCGACTGCTGGCATTTTTTCTCCGGTTTTTGTACCGGTAGTCGCAAGCTCCCTGAAAAATCGGGAGGTGATCGTGGGGGGGCTGGCGGCCGGTATAATCGGTTATGCAATCGGCAACTATCTCGGCATCACAACCGCGTATTTTTTTAAAGCCTGGCTGTAAACGCTGTTAACAGCCGGGGGAAGGGGGCACCATGCTTCGATTGGCCGTCTCGCTCGCCCTCTGCGGCGCTATCGCGCTCGCGAGCGGCGCGCGCGCACAGGAATATCAGGACATACCGCTTGCCGATATCGCGGCGAACATCACCGCGTACAAGGGGAAGACGATCACCCTGCGCCTTAAGCTTAAATACATGGATACTGTGTTCAACCGTCTGGTTTTCTACGACCGCAAAAATATCGATGTGGAGTTCGATGTCGAACATATAGCAAAAGACCGAAAACGGGCTCCGGCCTTCCTCAACCTGCACGGTGGAATGGAATACCTTGTGACCTTCAGGGTCATCGATGTCGGAAAGATGGGCCTGGTGATGGGCGAGCTCGAGGGCTTCGTTCCACTGGTCCTTTACAAGCTCCCATCGGGAAATGGGTAAAACAAAAGGCAGAATAGCTGGGCGGCTATTCTGCCTTCCATACAAGACTTTTACGCGCAGTGCCAGGATGGTCAATACAACAATAATCGGGAGGGAATTGCCATATTGATATCCTGTAAGACTATCGGCCGGTCGCTCCGATAACTTTAGCGCTTTTCGTTTCGATCAATGGTTTTTTTTGGTTTTTGTCTTGACATTGTTGTTTGTTTTGCTAAATTCTTTTAAAAGGCGAGGGCCTTGATATCAGATGAAAGGAAGGAGTAGGGACGAAATGAGAAAATTAACCGTTATCGTTTTTATCAGCGTTATCGCGTTCGCATTTGCGTGTGGAACGACCCCCGAGGTAAAACAGGATGTAGCGCCTGCGGGTTCCATTGTGAACGTCCAGAACGAGCAGCTCGCGCGTATTCCCGTGGAAGGTTTCGACTACAAGAGCTCCAAGGTCCCGGCGCAGAAATGGGACAAGTGGGCTACCGCCGCCGCCCCTGTGGTTAAGGGCGTCATAGACAAGCTTCCCGAGGGATATGTACTCCAGGTTACCGGACATACCGACGCCCGCGGACCCGAAGGCCCGGTAGGCGCGAAGCCCGGAAATAAAAAGATATCCACCGATCGCGCGAAGGCCGTTCACGACGCTCTGAGGGAAAAAGGCATTACGTCGCCCAAGATGACCTACAAGGGCGTGGGCTCCTCCGAGCTTATCCCCGGTGTCGATCCCAACGATGCCCAGCAGCGCCGCGTAACCTTCAAGGTAGTGCCGCAGAAATAGCGCGTTACGACGTTCGTATGCGCATAACTTCATGTTTAGTCTGGGAGGCGGGGTGCATCGACCCCGCCTCTTTTGTTTTTCCCCTTCAACCACATGCCGGTCCGGCTGGAGACGACTCATGAAATCCGGCATAGGGACAGTCGTCAAGGTGTTCGGCATGTACTCAGCCGTGCTCTTCGAGGGCATGCGGATCAACTGCGTTTTGCGCGGGCGCATGCGCCGTGAAAAAGGGGCGAGCGCGTTCTCCGACCCTGTAGCGGTGGGCGATCTTGCGAGGATCGAGCTCGGCGCCGACGGCTCCGGGGTGATCTCCGAAATCCTCCCCCGCAGGAATTCATTTTCCCGCAGGGAAAAGGGGCGCGCCAGGAAAGAGGACGTAATAGCGAGCAACCTGGACCGAATAGTCATCATCCAGTCATTCGACAGCCCGCGGCCCAACCTCCGTTTCGTGGACAGGCTTTCGGTGCGGGCCGGCAGGGAGCGCATTCCGGTACTGCTGTGCGTCAACAAACGCGACCTGGCGCGAAAGGAGGACGTCGCCGCGGTGATGGAATATTACGATAACGCCCCCATCGACATCGCCTTTGTTAGCGCTCGGACCGGCCGGGGGATGGAGGAATTTAAAAACTTCATTGCGGGGGGGGCCTCGCTTTTCGTGGGCTATTCGGGCGTCGGCAAGACGAGCATTTTAAACCGGCTGTATCCCGGGCTGGACCTGCGCGTCGCGGAGATATCCGAAAGCACGGGGAAGGGGAGGCACACCACCACCAATGTCGAGATGATCCATTCCGCGGACGGCACGAGGATCGTGGATACGCCTGGCCTGCGCGAGTTCGGCCTGGCCGGCATAGAGCCGGAGCGCGCCGGCGATTATTTTCATGAATTCGGAGAACTGGGCCGGGAATGCGCGTTTCGTCCCTGCAGTCACGATCACGAGCCGGACTGCAGGGTGAAAAGCATGGTGGACGAGGGGAGGATATGCGAGGACCGGTACATCTCGTATCTCAACATACTTCATTCACTGCGGAATGACCGTCAGAGGAGATATTAGTGATTGCGGCGAGAGGGGTGCGCCTGGGTTTCGGCGGCCGCATGGTGCTCGATGGGGTCGAGCTTGCCGTGCCCTGCGGCGGACGAACGGCCCTGTTGGGAAAGAACGGATGCGGGAAGTCGGTTCTCTTGAAATGCGTCGCCGGTTTGATCGATGAATTCGAGGGGGAGATTACGGTCGGCGGGGTAGACGCCCGCCGCAGGGCCGGCGCGAGAGAGGGCGTGTCGCTTGCCTATGTGTTTCAGAAAGGCGGGCTTTTCGATTCGATGGACGTCTACGACAACGTCGCCTTCGGTCTCCGGCGCAGGGGCGTGCCGGAGGACCGCGTCGGGGAGATCGTCGGCGGCGCCCTTCGAAGCGTCGGCCTTGAGGGGAATGAGCGAAAGCTCCCATCGGAACTTTCCGGCGGCATGCAGAAACGCGTGGGGCTTGCGCGGGCCGTTTGCCTCGAGCCAGATATCATACTTTACGACGATCCGACCGCAGGCCTCGACCCCATCCTCTCCGACTCCATCGCCGATCTAATCCTCGAGATATCCGAGGGTTCTTCCGCCACCTCGATCATAGTGACGCACGATTTAAAGCTCGTCGAAAAGGTCGCGCTCGACGTGGCGCTTATGTACGGCGGGCGCATATCGTTTCGTGGCGCATGCGGGGACTTTTTTTCCAGGGAGGATGGATACGCACGCCAGTTTATCGAAGGCGAAACAGAGGGCCCCATCGACATCTATTGACCGGCGGCTTCGGGGTTTCCTCACCCATTTCGTTTCGCGCTTGCCCGCCCGTGGCCGGGGTGCTATAAGCGCATTTATAAGCTAATGAGGGCCGGGGATGATGGGCGAGGACAGAAGAAGGAGTCGGCGCGTGCCGGGAGAAAGCGGATTTTACCGCATGTCCCCCGACGCACGACGAAAGGTGCGATGCTCGCTCAAGAATATCTCGGTTACGGGCGCGTGCATCGTTTCCAGGGGCAGGCTCGCCGCAGGCGAGGTCATTTCCCTCTATCTCGAAAGCGGCGCCGGACGCGCCCTTAAGTCGCGGGTGGTCTGGGAAATCGCCGGCGAATACGGCGTGGAGTTCCTGCTGGATTCAAACGAGGAGTTCGAAACCATCAGCAGAATCATCAACAACCGCCGGATTCGATGAGCGTGCCGGCCCGGCGGGGGAGGCATTCAAAAGAAAACAGCGCCGCGGGCCCGGTTCGATAGTTTCTTATTGACAATTTGATTTCGACGCCGTAGCGTGCATACTTTGTCCGGCTTGGCGGGGCATGGCTGAAATTCCATAAGGCAAGCTCTAATTATCAAGTTTTCCCGCCCGCCTTCGGCGGACGGAAGACGTAAGTACTGATTTTGCCGGTAGTTACAATTTATGGAAATCTTGAAAATTTAATTTTTAAGGGTTCCCATAAGCATATCTTTGATTCCATAATGGGTCTAATGGCCCGGGTAAAGGCGATGAAAACGATGAAGGTTGAAAAAGCGAATCTGGACTGGAGTGAACTGCCCTTCGGGTATGTTAAAACCGACTACAATGTCCGGTATTATTACAGGGACGGAAGCTGGTCGGAGGCCGAGCTGTCGGCCGACGAATATCTCCCCATGCACATGGCGGCCCCGTGCCTGCATTACGGCCAGGAGGCCTTCGAGGGGCTTAAAATCTTCGAAACGGTGGACGGGCGAATAGTCGCCTTTCGCGTGGACGAGAACGCCAGACGCCTGCAGCGGAGCTCGGAGCGGATTATCACTCCGATAGTCTCCGAGGAGATGTTCCGGGATGCGGTGCACAGGGTGGTTAAGGCGAACGCCCGCTTCGTGCCGCCTTACGGCACGGGCGCCAGTATGTACGCCAGGCCTCTCATCATAGGGACCGGCGCGCGAGTGGGCCTGGGACCCGCGGACGAGTACATCTTCCTGGTCTTTGTAACGCCGGTGGGCCCCTATTACAAGGGCGGATTCAAGGCGGTCAAGGCCCTTGTGGTCGAGGAATACGATCGGGCGGCGCCGCGGGGAGTGGGCGACTGCAAGGTGGGCGGCAACTACGCGGCCGGTCTGCGAGGAGAGATTTACGGCAAAAAAAAGGGCTATCCGGTAGTGCTGTATCTCGACCCGAAGGAAAAAAGGTACGTGGACGAGTTCAGCACCTCGAATTTCATAGCGATAAAAGGGAACACCTACATAACCCCGGATTCCGAATCGATACTTCCAAGCGTAACCAATAAGAGTCTGGCCAGAATCGCCGAAGACATGGGGATGAAGGTCGAACGGCGCCCTGTCGACATAGCCGAAATCGAAGGCTTCGACGAGGTCGGGGCGGTCGGAACGGCGGCGGTCATCACCCCGGTCAATACCATACATTTCAGGGGTAAAGACTACAGCTTCGGAAACGGCGATCAGCCGGGCCCGGTCCTTACAAAGCTTTACGACCGTCTCTCGAAGATACGCACCGGCGAGGCCGAGGACAAGTTCGGCTGGCTCGACGAGATTGTGCCGTGACGATTTCCCCTTAACGCGGCCCGGGGTACCGGGATTCGATTAACAGTTCAAAGTTCAAAGTTGAAAGTTGAAAGCTAGAATCGGCCATCGTCCACAAGGGGCTACAGCCCCTTGCCCTGTAATAAGGTGATCATTTGTAGAATCTGGCTAATATCTTCGGAGAACAAGGGGTTGTAATCCCTTGCGATTACACGGCGAGCATATAAGGCCTTTCCGTAAATAATCCTACCGGCACTCGGTATCGGAAAAACCCCCTCCGGGGGTGGCGCAGCGCGCCGGGGGATAACAGTCGAAAATTGAAAGTTCAAAGTTGAAAGTTGAAAGTTTAGCCATCGGTATCGGCAAACCCCCCTCTGGGGGTGGCGCAGCGCGCCGGGGGATAACAGTCGAAGGTTGAAAGTTCAAAGTTGAAAGTTTAGCCATCGGTATCGGGAAAACCCCCTCCGGGGGTGGCGCAGCGCGCCGGGGGATAACAGTCGAAAGTTGAAAGTTCAAAGTTGAAAGTTTAGCCAACGGTATCGGCAAAACCCCCTCCGGGGGTGGCGCAGCGCGCCGGGGGCGTTGAGGTGGCCGGCCGCGCCACCGGGCTATAAATTTAACACAAATCCGTTAATAAGTACAGGTTTCTTTCTTGACACCCGCTTGCTCAGGGCGTTTCAAATTAGATACCGTCATGGCCCGGCGGATTCTGGCCGTGACTCATGTTCGAGGAGGAACGGCAATAAATAGAGGGCACAGGAGGTGGTTATGGTCAATTTCAAGGAACTCGGTCTGGTCAACACCCGCGAGATGTTCAAGGCGGCAATAAGCGGAGGCTACGCCATTCCCGCTTACAACTTCAACAACATGGAACAGCTTCAGGCGATCGTCATAGCGTGCGCCGAAACCCGCTCGCCGGTGATTGTACAGGTCTCCAAGGGGGCGCGCGAATACGCAAACGAGACCCTTCTGCGCTACCTGGCGATGGGGGCGGTCAAAATGGCGGAGGGCCTGGGCGCAAGCATACCGATCGCCCTCCACCTCGACCACGGCGATTCATACGAGCTTTGCGTTTCGTGCATAGAGAACGGGTTCTCCTCGGTGATGATAGACGGATCGCACCTGCCCTACGATGAAAACGTCAAGCTTACGGCTCGCGTAGTGGAATACGCCCACCGGTACGATGTGACGGTGGAGGGGGAGCTTGGGGTGCTTGCGGGGATCGAGGACGAGGTCTCCTCCGAGGTTTCGCACTATACGAAACCGCAGGAGGTGGAGGACTTCGTCGGCAAGACCGGTGTGGATTCGCTCGCCATATCTATCGGCACGAGCCACGGGGCCTACAAGTTCAAGCCGGAGGACGGAATACCGAAGCTCCGCTTCGACATACTCGAGGAGATAGAGAAGCGCATTCCGGGCTTTCCCATAGTCCTGCACGGGGCCTCATCCGTCGTCCAGGAATACGTTGCGATCATCAACATGTATGGAGGGAAGATAAAGGACGCGCTCGGCGTTCCCGAGGATCAGCTTCGAAAGGCCGCGGCGTCCGCAGTGTGCAAAATAAACATCGATTCCGACGGCAGGCTCGCCATGACGGCGCGCATTCGGGAGGCGCTCTCCAAGGACCCGTCGAATTTCGACCCGCGAAAATACCTGGCGCCCGCCCGCGCTGAGCTTATAAAGATGATAAAGCAGAAAAACACGGACGTTCTCGGCTCGAGCGGCAAGGCGTAATGCTGAGCAAACCCCAGTTCGAGCTCGCCATGGCCCTTTTGAACGGAGCATCGAGGGCCGGCGGGGTCGACGAATATTTAAAGGGATGCGTTGAGGCAATCCTCAAGGAGGCGTCCCCGCTATCCGCGGCGGCGTATATTTCGATTGAATCGGAGGAGAAACTCATTCTGGTGGCCGAGGCCGGCGGCGGTTTCGACGGCTACATAGGCGCCTTCCCCAACTTTTCCCTAATGGTCCGGCGGGCCATAAAGAAAAAAAACGTCATTTACCTTCCGGCCTCGGAAGCCGAAACGCGCGATGGGCTCGAGGTGATGGCGGTGCTGGTGCCGCTAATCGGCGGCGACAGGACGATGGGGATGATCGGAATGGTCTTCGATATTGGCGAGCTCTTACGCCAGAAGCAGAACGTCAACTTCTACCAGCTTTCCGGGAGGATTATAGGCTCGTCGGCGTTCTTCAGAGAGCGGATAGCGGAACTCGAGGGCATGGAAAAACTCGGTCCGGAGGAGATGCATTCGGAGAAGATATCGAGCCTTGGGGTGCTGGCCTCCAGCCTCGCGCACGAGTTCAACAATATATTCGCCGTAATTCAGGGCTATACGGAGCTAATCAACATGCAGAGCCCCGAGTCCAAATCCATACAGAGCGCGCTTTCTGTCATAGACAGCCAGACGGACCGTGGCGCGCGGCTCATCGAAAGCCTCAATGTATTCGTAAAGGGGCGCGACGCCAAGTTCCAATACCAGCCGCTCGGCGAGATTGTGAGTGACGTCGTATCGATGCAGAAGTCCGTAATCGAAAGGGAGGGCATAGATCTTGTGCTGAAAAACGGCCGGATCCCCAGGGTCCTTGCCGACCGCGAACAGATCAAAGAGGCCATTCTCAACGTGCTGCAGAACTCGATCCACTCGATAGACCGGGAAACGGACGGCAGAATAGAGATCTCCACCGAATACGTGGACGAAAAGGTGGTGCTGACCGTAAGGGACAACGGCTGCGGAATGACGCGCGACCAGGTCGACATGGCGATTCATCCCTCCATGAGTGGGGCGCGCCCGGCGGACGGGAGCGGGGGCGGAGGGGCCACGGGCCTGTGGCTTGCGGTGGCCTACGGCATCATGAAGAGCCATGGGGGGCTGCTCACCATAACGAGCGAGGAGGATTGCGGCAAGGAGATCGGACTGGTATTCTCCCGGACCGAGCTTGGCGAAGACAAGGGGGCAAGATACGAGCAGAGCGGGATCGTCTTCTTCGGCAACACCCGTATCCTGATAGTCGACGACGAGGAACCCATCCGCGAGTTCCTCTCACGCGCATTCGACGCCGCGGGCTATCAGGTGATAGCCGTATCGAGCGGCGAGGAGGCGGTGGAGATGTGCGGATTTGAGGACATCGACATCGTGTTTCTCGATTATCTGATGCCCGGAATCAAGGGGGACAGGGTTTTCGAGATGATAAAAAAGGAGAGCCCCGCGACCGATATCGTTTTCATCACCGGAGTGGATGAGATCCCCGGCCTAAACCGCCTGCTCGACCAGGGGCTGGCCTATATTCTAAAGAAGCCGTTTAAGATCGACAAGATCCTTAAAGTTACGAACGATCTGATATACAAGAGGATCAACCAGGGCCGAGGATAGCCCCTACTCGGATTTGACCACGCGTTCGGCCTGAAGGGCCAGGTATTTCACCAGGGTCTTCTCCGGAATAAAGCCGAGATTGACGAGGATGATACCCATAAGTCCACCTTCCTTTTTCTGCACTTCGAGCGCCTTGTCGAGCTGTTCGCGGCTTATCTCGCCGTCCTCGAGCAGCATTTCTCCCAGCAGCGGCTTTGCCATCGGTTTCCTCCAGACTGTTTGATTACAGCAGCCGTTTAACGGCGTCCTTCCAGAGCTTTCTCTGGGAGGATCTCTCCTGTTCGGTGAAGTTCGGTGTATAACGCTTCACGATGCGGTTTCGTTTTGCGACCTCGTCTATGGCGCCGTACAGCCCGCTCGAAAGCCCGGCGAGATACGCGGCGCCAAGCGCGGTGGACTCTATCACCTCGGGGAGCAGCACCGGTATCCCCAGGATGTCGGCCTGGAACTGCATGAGATACGGCCCCCTTGTCGCCCCGCCGTCGGCGCGGAGCTCGTTTATGGTCTTGCCCGAGTCCTGCTGCATGACCTCTATGACATCCATGGACTGGAAGGCGATGGAGCGGAGCGCCGCCCTCACAATCTGTTCGCGCGTGGTGTCGCGGGTCAGCCCGAAGATCGCGCCGCGGGCGTCCATCTTCCAGTAGGGGGCCCCCAGGCCCACAAAGGCCGGTATCATCACGACCTCATCGTCCTTTTCGAACGAAAGGGCGAGCCTGTCGGAATCGGAGCTCTCTTCGAAGAACTTCATGTAATCGCGCAGCCATTGAACGACCGCGCCCGCCACGAACACAGAGCCCTCGAAGGCGTAACATGGCTTGCCGTGAGCGTCACAGGCAATTGTTGTAAGAAGCCCCTTGTCGGAAAGCACGAAGGACCGGCCGGTGTTGAGCAGCATGAAGCATCCGGTGCCGTAGGTGTTCTTTATGGTGCCCTCGAATACGCAGTTCTGCCCCACCATGGCTGCCTGCTGGTCTCCCGCGATACCGCCAATGGGAACACCGTCGGGGAGACCCGGGGCGGCGAGCGTTTTGCCGAAGAAAGAGGAGGAGTCGCGGACCTCGGGCAGGATGCCGGCGGGAATGTCGAGGATCTCGAGGAGCTCGCGGTCCCAGCATTTCTCCACTATGTTGAATACAAGGGTGCGCGAGGCGTTGGTGTAGTCGGTCGCGTGTGATTTGCCGCCGCTGAGCTTCCACAGTATCCACGTGTCCACCGTGCCGAAGAGGAGCTTTCCGGTTTTTGCAAGCTCGCGCGCTCCGGCCACGTTGTCGAGGATCCATTTGATCTTGGTGCCGGAGAAGTAGGCGTCCACGACAAGACCGGTTTTCTTTTTAAAGGTTTCCTCGTGCCCCCTGTTTTTAATGTCGTTACAGATGTCGGTCGTGCGGCGGCACTGCCATACGATGGCGTTATACACGGGTTTTCCGGTGTCCCTGTTCCATAGAACCGCAGTCTCGCGCTGATTGGTTATTCCGATGGTGATAGCGTCCGAGGGGTTTAGATTGCCCTTGGCGATGGCCTCGGGGATGAGGCCCGCCAGCGATGACCATATCTCCTCCGGGTCGTGCTCCACCCAGCCCGGGCGAGGAAAATGCTGTGTAAATTCGCGGTACGCGCTCGAGATGGGAAGGCCGGATTCATCGAAACAGAATACGCGGTTTCCGGTGGTGCCCAGATCGAGGGCGATAATAAATTTATTCCCCATTGACAAACCCCGAGCTTATGGAAAATGTAGATTGATGTTATACCCGAGATAAAAGCCGTTCCGGGTGTCCGGTTTCCATGGGGATCGATGAGCGATCGTGCCCTGGAAAGGCCGTTTATCCACAGGATAAAGCGCCTGTAAAGAATAAGGATTTTCGGCGCCGTGTCAATTAAAAATAACGGCCCGATGCCGAAAATATAGTACGGCGGCATAGAGAGGGCTTTTAAGGCCGAATGCTGGAGAGACGGGATGAAAAATATTGAAGGAATTTTTCGAGGCGGGGAAACCTTCTTCATCGCGGAGATAGGGATAAATCATAACGGGAGCCCGAAGGAGGCAAGGGCGATGATACGGGCGGCGGCGTCGGCCGGAGCGGACGCGGTCAAATTCCAGACCTTTGTCCCGGAGGAGATGTATTCGCGATATACGAGTTCCATGCTGCGAAACGACAAGGCGCTTACGGCGGATTTTTCGCAGATCGAGTTTTTTAAGCGGTTCGTAATCGGAGAGGACGACTTAAAATCGCTTAAAAATGAGGCGGAGGCGCGCGGCCTTATCTTCTTTTCATCCGCCTTTGATATCCCATCGGTCGAAATGCTCGAACGGCTTGGGGTGCCCATGTACAAGCTCGCCTCATCCGAGGTGACGAATACGCCGCTTCTCGAAAGGGTGGGCCGGACCCAAAAGCCGGTCATTATGTCCACGGGCATTTCCACAGGGGCGGAAATCGGGCGGGCTATCGATACCCTGCGTTCCTTTGGAACGCGCGAACTCGTCCTGCTTCATTGTGTAGCCCTGTATCCATTGGGACCGGAAAACGCCAACCTCTCGCGCATATCGTCGCTTAGCTCGATGTTCGCTCTGCCGGTGGGCTTTTCGGACCACGCCGTGGATGGCGCCGGCTGCGCGCTCGCCGCCATGCTGGGGGCCCGAGTGTTCGAGAAGCACTTCATGCCGGCCGAGGGCTATGATTGCCCCGATGCGGCGGTATCGCTGCATCCCGCTTCCTTCATGAAAATGAGGGAGGACGTCGAGAGGGCCGTCACCATGTTCGGCCATGGGGGAGTCGATTACGACTTTTCGGAAAAAGAGGTTGCAAAATCGGCGCGCAGAAGCCTTTTTAGCGGAAGGCCGCTTAGTGCCGGAGAAGAATTGCGGCGCGACGCCATAGCCGTCAAGCGTCCCGGAGTGGGGCTGCCGATAGCCGATATGGAGCGCTTGCTTGGCCGAAGGCTGCTCAGGGATATCCCGGAAGATTTTCCCCTGCGGTTTGAAGATTTAGAATAAAGGGCATTGATCGAACGATGAAAATGAAATGGGCGCTCGTGTCGCTTCTTGTCGCATTCGCCGGAGGTTGCTCTATTGCGCCTGTCCGCGACGAATCGATATTCACTCCCTCCGAAAAAAAGATACTGGAGAAGGCCACCGAGGCCCTGGACTATGGATACGGCTATGAACGCGAGATAGGCATAGATTATATAATTTCGTATTCCTTCAGCGAGACGAACATGCCGGCGCGAGAAAAGGCGCTTGCGGCGGCCCTGAAAGACCAGGATGTCTCCGAGATAATCGGTTTTTACTCGAAGATATACAGGCTGGGCGTAACGATGCGCTATCGCATAGAGGCTTTCGAAAAGGACAAGGATTGGAAGCAGTATACTTACCTTAAAAATTATCTTGTCCCTCCACTGGAGGCCTTCACGGCCCATATCAGGAAGCAGCTATTGGCCCGCGACCCTTCAGTCGCGGAGAGGCTTCCGGCAATCCATGCCAAAGCGGAAAAGGCGGTCGCCGACTATTTCTACGAACTGGAAATGGAAGATCTTAGGGACAAGTGGCGCATATAAAAAAATCCCCATGTCGCCATGGGGATGTGCTTGAAGTATATCAGCCGGCATCTGCCCGCCCGATATTAGCACTCACTACCATAGAGTGCTAATAAAAAATAATCAATTCATATCGATTCGGCAAGCATTTTTTGGGCGAGTCGGCTTTCTATCAGGCTTGGGGCAGCAAAGGACGGCCTTGAAGGGAGATCCGCCTGCCCCGTCGAAGCGTCCTTTCGGAGCGGCAGGGGTGGCCCTTTCGCATTATGGCCGGAAGGAACCCTTGGGTCCGCTGGCCATTGTGGGCGGCTCCCAATTATCACAAAAAAGCTGTTGAACAGAGCAATTTTATGTTTTAGAGCTGTATCCAAGCTGTAAGGACACCTGACTCGAGGTGTACCGCACGGAAGCCGCCATCCGATCCCGGTCGCGGCGGATGTGTTCGGCCTCTCCGGTGATGACGAAACCAGCCACAACCTGTCCAGTGTAATTGAAAATAGGCCCGCCGATTCCCGCCAGCCCGACGATGGACTCCTCATTGTCGAAGGCGATGCCCTCTCTTGCCACCCTTTCAAGCTCCTTTATGAAGCTCTCATGGTCCCCGATGGAGTTCCTGGTAAGCTTTTCAAAGGGATAGTCCCGCAGTATTCCGTTTCGCTCGCCGGCCGGCATGTGGGCGAACAGAATCTTCCCGATGCATGTAGTGTGGATGGGGATGACCGAACCGGCCTGCGGAAACACCATGAAGCGGTTTTCGGGCTCAACGCGAAGCACCACTATTACCCTGTCGCCTACCAGCATGCCGACGTTTACCGGCTCCATGAACTGGAAGCACAGCCGCTCCATCCATGCCCGGGCTATTATGACCAGGTCCATGTTCGTGGCGTACTTCATTCCCAATTGAAAGAGGGCGGGGCCAAGGCGGTATTTGGAGGTGATGTGGTCCTTTTCGAGGAACTTAAGCGCCTCGAGGGTCTGCACGATGCTGGAGATGGTGGTTTTAGGGAGGTTCAGCCTCGCCGCAAAATCCGTAATCCCCATGGTCCGTTTCTCCTGGATAAAAATGCCAAGTATGTCGGACGCCCGTTTTATGGATTGGATAAGGCGTTTCTGCTTCGCCATGTTCGCTCCTTTCTCCGCCGACGTGAAATATTTATTTTAACGGCGCTTATCTGATTGACATATTATATGCTCTGCTATAATAATGGAACATCGTACGATATTGTCGTACAATGTCAAGTATGATTATCCGCCGTTCCGGGTTCCGCGGACTCGATGCGGCGCCTTAGGCGGCCTCGTTATTCCATACTACAGGTGGCAGGGCATGAACACGATCCGGCAATTTCAAGATGTAATAGACGACAGCGGCGGGTACGCGCGGCGCCTCAAGCAGGGCTCCGGCGGCAAGATCCTCGGCTATTTCTGCACCTATACGCCGGAGGAGATCATCCATGCGGCTGGGATCCATCCCATGAGGCTTTTCGGGACCCGCTTTGCGATAGCCCATGCCGACGCCCATCTCCAGGCCTATAGCTGTTCACTGGTGCGCGGGGTGCTCGAGGAGGCGCTGGCCGGCAGGCTGGAGTTTCTGGACGGGGCCGTATTCCCTCACACGTGCGACTCCATACAGCGGCTTTCGGACATCTGGCGGCTCAATATTGATTTCAGCTTTCACGCCGATGTGGTGCTCCCGGTGAAGCTCGACACTGCGAGCGCGAGGAAGTACATGGCGGACGTTCTGCGTAAGTTTCGCCGGGAGCTCGAGGAGAAGATGGGCCTCTCCATCTCCGACGAAGCCCTCTTAAAATCCATTAAAACCTTCAACACCATCAAGCGGGCGCTCGAAAAGATCTACCGCCTGCGAAGTGAAAACCCGGGGATCATCTCCGGGGCCGACGTATACACCCTGGTTAAGGGCGCAATGATCATGGACCGCTCCGAGGCCGCGGAGAAACTTTCCGCCTTCGCCCAGGCGCTCGGCTCGGAGAAGGCAAAGGGCCCCGACGCTCGCCGGCGCATCGTGGTAAGCGGGGGGCTCTGCGATCATCCCGTTATATACGACCTCATCGAGAAATCGGGCGGCGCGGTGGTCTGGGACGATCTGTGCACGGGGTCGCGCTACTTCGAGGGGCTGGTGTCGGAGGAGGGCGATCCTTACGAGGCCCTTGCCGACCGGTATACCGATCGCGTCGTCTGCCCGGCCAAGCATTCGTCCATCACCGCCCGCGGCGACAATCTTGTCCGCATAGCGAAGGAGCACAGCGCCTCGGGCGTCATTTTCCTTCTGCTCAAGTTCTGCGATCCCCATGCCTTCGACTATCCGTACATGAAGGAGATGCTGGACGGCATTGGGGTCCCGAGCATGTTGATGGAGATCGAGCAGGACCTTCCATCGGAAGGGCAGCTTTCAACGCGCTTCGAGGCGTTTATCGAGATGCTTCGCTGACGGGCGGCGCCGGGCCCCGACGCGGCGGCCGGACGTTTCCGTTAGACACCAATCGAGGAGAAAGAACATGTCGGAAGAACAGCTTAAAAAGGACCCGGAAAAGGAAAAGATGAAGGTCAAGTCCGTCAAAAAGATGAAGGAGATAATGACCGCGTACTATATAGACGCAAAGACCGCCTCCCAGAACGGGAAAAAAGTCGGCTGGATAACCAGCGGCGGGCCGGTGGAACCGATTATCGTGATGGACGCCATTCCGGTATACCCGGAGAACCATGGCGCTATGATCGGGGCGGCGAAGATGGGCGTGGACCTGTGCGAGAAGGCCGAGGACATGGGATATTGCCGCGACCTGTGCTCGTATGCGCGCTCGGACATAGCCGCCTCACTCGTAAACGGCGGCCCGATCGGCGGCCTCCCGGCGCCGGACTTCCTGGTGTGCGGCAACAACATCTGCGGCACGGTGCTCAAATGGTATGAGATACAGGCGCGCTACTACAAGGTGCCGCTTTTTATATTCGATACGCCCTTCTGCCACACCGAGTTCTCGAGCGAGGCGCGCGAATACGTACGCAGGCAGATCGACGAATATATCAAATTCCTCGAAGAGGTCTGCGGTAAAAAGTTCGACATGGACAGGATGAAGGAGGTCGGACGGCTCTCCCTGCAGGGGCAGCGCCTGTGGCAGGAGGTGCTCGACACATCCATGAACAAGCCCGCGCCGCTCTCGGCCTTCGACGCGTTCTTCCATCTGGCCCTCATCGTCACGCTCCGGGGGACCCAGACGGCGGTTGACTACTACGTAATGCTCCTCGAAGAGATGAAGGAGCGCGCGGCGCAGAAGATCGGCTCTATCCCCAACGAGCGCTACCGCCTGCTGTGGGACAATCTGCCCGTATGGTACAAAACCAGATGGCTGTCGGAGAAGTTCGCCTCGTACGACGCCTGCCTGGTCGCCGACACCTACACCACGGCCTGGTGCGGCTCGCTGGACTACCTCGACGAAAACGACTTTTTGGGGTCCATGGTCGAAGGATATACGCGCATTTACCTGAACATCGGCGTCGACGAGATGCTCAAGATCATCAAGAAGATGATTAAAAAATACGAGGTGGACGGGTTCGTGATGCACTCCAACCGGAGCTGTAAGCCGTACTCGCTCGGCCAGTACGACATCATGAAAACACTACAGAAGGAGATGGGGCTTCCGAGCCTGATGATAGAGGCGGACATGGTCGACGAGCGCTCCTGGAGCGAAAGCCAGATAGAGACCCGCATAGACGCCTTCATGGAGATAATCAAGCAGAAAAAGGGATGAAAGCCCGATAGACGCGACCGTCGGGCCGCGCCATAACTTAATACGGAGGAATGGTCACCATGTACGAGAAAAAACCATGGCTCAAGTTCTACGGCGATGTACCCGAATCGATCGATTACCCAAGGATCACAATGTATCAGGCGGTAATGAATACCGCGGCCAAATACCCGGACGCGATAGCTTACGATTTTCTCGGCTATACTTCGACCTACAAGCGGTTTGCCGAGGAGATTAACATGTGCGCTGACGCGCTTGCCGCGCTGGGATTGAAGAAGGGCGACCGCGTGACCATCTCGATGCCCACAAGCCCCCAGGGCATAATATGCTTCTACGCGGTGAACAAACTGGGGGCGGTCGCGAGCATGATCCATCCACTCTCGCCGCCGAAGGAAATCGAGTTTTATCTCAACATCAGCAAGAGCGTAATGGCGCTTACCATCGACGCGTTCTATGGAAATTTCAACCAGGTGATGCACAAGACGGATTGCAAAAAGCTCATCCTGGCGCGTATTCCCGATTACCTGGGGCTGGTCAAGAGGATCGGCTTCAACCTGACCAAGGGCCGAAAAATTCCCAAGGTGCCCCGGGACGAGCGGGTGGTCTGGTGGAACGAGCTGATGCACGGGTCCTATCCCGAGGCCGCGAAGGCCGATATGGCGCCGGACGATATGGCGGTCATACTCTACAGCGGAGGCACCACCGGAGTGCCCAAGGGAATAATGCTTTCCAATTACAACTTCATAAGCGAGGGGATGATGGTCGCGCACTGGGGCGGCATGGACAGGACGAGCTCGGTGCTGGCCATTCTCCCCATCTTCCATGGATTCGGCCTGGGCGTATGCGTAAACGCCGCGTTTATGGGGGGCGGGAAGAGCATTCTCGTTCCGACCTTCACGCCGGAGGACGTGGCGAATCTTATCAAATCCAAACGCCCTACATTCGTAATCGGCGTACCGACGCTCTTTATGGCCCTGTCGAAAAACGAGAAGTTCAAAAGGACCGATCTCTCCTGCCTTAAGGGCTGCTTTAGCGGGGCGGACACCCTTCCGCGCGAGGTAAAAGAGGAGTTCGAGGGGATAGTCCGCAGACAGGGAGGCAACGTCAAGCTGCTCGAGGGATACGGCCTGACTGAAGCGGTTACCGCCATTGGGGCCATGCCTTTTAACGAGTATCGCGAGGGGAGCATCGGGGTTCCCTTTTCGGATATGATAGCCAAGATAGTGAAAATGGGCTCCGACGAGGAGTGCGCTCCGGGCGAGGAGGGCGAGATTTGCCTTTACGGCCCGGCCGTAATGCTCGGGTATCTCGACCAGCCGGAGGAAACGGCCAGGGTTTTAAAGAAGCACTCCGACGGGAAGATCTGGCTGCATACCGGGGACATGGCGAGCATGGACGCCGACGGCTTCATGTACTTCAAGCAGCGCATCAAGCGCATGATCAAGTCCTCCGGGGTGAACGTATATCCCGGCCAGGTGGAGGACGTTCTGCGCCAGCACCCGGCCGTCGACATGGCCTGCGTCATTGGCGTGCCGGACAAGGCGCAGGTTTCGCGCGTGAAGGCCTTCGTTGTGCTTAAAGACAAATCGAAGGCCACCCCCGAAATGGCGGGCGAGCTCATCAAGCATTGCGCGGAGCACCTGCTTAAATGGAGCTGCCCGCGCGAGGTGGAATTCCGTGACGATCTGCCAAAGACCCTTGTGGGCAAGGTCGCGTTTAACACACTCGAAGAGGAAGAAAAGACGAAACTCCGCGCTGCGGGGCAGTACGCCGGAGATTGATTTTACGCGGGTCGGGGGGCTTTCGCCCCCCGGCATTCTCATTCCAGGTCTATAATAATAAGGGTAATATCGTCCTCGAAATCGCCGGCGGGCCTCCTCCAGGCCGTAAGCCGCATGCCGAGCCGTTTGGCGAGTTCTTCGCCGGGCAGGTCCCTCCACCCGCGGAGACAGGAGACTAAACGCTTCTCGCCGAAAAGCTCGCCCCGCGCGCTTCGGCATTCAATTATTCCGTCTGTGTAAACAACCAGCCTGTCCCCCGGCCGGAGCGGAAGGGTGCGCTGGGCGCAGCGGATGTCCTTCATCCAGCCCATTGCACGGCCTTTGGCATCGGCCACGATCGGTTCGCCTGCGCCGCGGGGCAGGATGAAAAAAGGCGGATGGCCCGCGTTCGCGTACACGATTTCCCGCGCGTCGAGATCGATGTACGTGTACGAGGCGGTAATGAACTGGCTGATGTTCCTGCCCATTAGCATGTCGTTCATGGCCTGCAGCAGCGGGGCCGGCGAATCGGCCATGTTCCTGACGAGCGAGAAGAGGACCTCGAGCGTGGATGCAATCATGGCCGCGGGGACGCCGTGTCCGACTATGTCGGCGGCCAGTACGCCGATTCGCCGGCCGTCGATAATGTGCCAATCGTAGTAATCGCCGCTTATGCCCTCTGGAGGAAGGGTAAAGACGTGCATGCGCATCCCCTCGAGCGTCGGAAGCGAGGCGGGCAGGATGGATTTCTGTATGCGTCGCGCGATCTCGAGCTCCCTGCGAAGGTCGGCAAGTTTAATTGTATCGGCAAAGGCCGCGGAGGAACGCCTCGAAAGAATGAAGGATTGCAGCAGAACGAAGATGAAAAGGCCGCTCGGCAGAAGATATCCCGTACGCACCAGGAGATCGGCGTCGAGGATATCGTTTATGGCGCAGGCCATAAGGACTACAAGTCCGACCAACAGGAGGCGTGCGTCATTACGCCTTCGGATGACAGCGCGCAGGAGGGTGTAAATGAGATGAACGAACGCGGCTATGCTGACCAGGTGAAAGGGTGTCAGGAGATGGCTGTACACCCGCAGGGGCAGGACGAGGGTCGGAATCGAAAAAACCGCTCCGACCGCGCAATAAAGGACGCGCGCCTGTTTGGGCATTTCCTTCGGAAAAAGCGATTGGATGAAGAGTGCGAACACCGGAAGACCTATATAGATGGTCAGAAACTCGAGTTTCATCTCGAACTCCCAGTCGATGTCGGGGAAATACCGCACGAGTATGAATTCACCCGTCAGCGTGATCCTGAGCGCGATGAGCAGGCAGAATGCGCCGAAATAGAGCGGCGAGCGCTCGTTCCTCCTGAGGAGGAAAAGGCCGAGGTGGTAAAGGCCCATCACGATCAGTCCGCCGAGAAGGGTGTATTCGTACAGAAGGCGCTGGTCTCGTTTTTTCATGATCCGCTGTTCGGAGCCAAGCAGGATAGAATTCCAGGGCCCTCCCTTGTCGGAGCTGTAATTGGCGATGTGCAGAACGAGCTCTATTGTTTCGCCGGCAGGCTCGAAGGAGACGGTGGTAGGATTGTACCGGGGCCGTGTAGTCCGGGCCGATTGCGTAACGGCGCCGTTTGAGGCGATGTGCCGGCCGTCGACGAAAAGGCTGTAGCTTGTGGCCATTACGGGAATCTTAAGCGTGCGGATCCCGCCCGGGCCGCCGGTGAGTATCCGAAGCCTAAACGTGGCGAAGCCGTCGCCTCCTATGCGGCCGCCGGCGGGGGACGTGCGGCCGTTCCAGACACCGGGGACTTCAAAATATTCGGCCGCAGGGCACGCCCCTCCTTTGCCAAAAGCGTTCGGTTCGAGAAGCCTTTCCCAGTAGAACTCCCATTCGCCGTCGAGCAATATGGGATTCATGCGATCGAAATCGTAGTGGCGAAGGTCCATCACCCCACGGACCGCGCGCGGAGGTCCAGATTTTTCAGCCGGAGCATGGCGGGCTGAGGCCATCAGAAAAATCGCCGCAAGGGCGAGTGTCGTCAATGATGCGATAGCGCGATGCATGGAGAAATCCTTTATGGTTCATATTAGACCAAAACCCGTGATTTGTAAACAATGAAAATGGCCCAGGGAGGCCTGTATCCTTCTTGACAGGGCGCCGTACGGAAATTATGTTCAGGGAACACTTTACCGGCGAGGTACCGCATGCTGCTCGGCATTGACGTGGGGGGGACTCACACGGACGTCGTGGTTGTAGACGCAAGGGGAGTGAGGGCCGCCGCCAAGGTGGTAACCAATCACGAAAACCTCTTCGAATCGGTCAACGGCGGTATCGCCGCCATGCTGCGTGAGGTCGACGCCGCCGGGATCGAGCGCATCAACCTCAGTACTACGCTCTCCACGAACGCTATCGTGGAAAATACAATCGAAAAGGTGGGAATGCTTGTAAGCGCCGGCCCGGGAATAGAGCCGGCCAGTTTTACGATCGGCGATCAGTATCATCGCATCGAAGGCGCGCTCGATCATCGCGGAGCGGAGATACTCCCCCTGGATGAAAAGCGCCTGGAGAAGGCGATAGCCGCTTGCCGCAAGGCGGGCATAAAGGCCTATGCGGCCGTGTCCAAATTCTCCACAAGGAATCCCGCCCACGAGAACTCGATGCGGGAAGCGCTTGCCGGCTCGGCGGATTTCATCACCCAGGGCCATGCCATTTCGGGAAACCTCAACTTCCCCCGGCGTATCGCGACCGCCTATTATAACTCTTCCGTGTGGCGGATCTACAATCGCTTTGCCGACGCGGTGGAAAAGGCGCTCGGGGAGTACGGTGTACGCGCCTCGGTAAACGTGCTCAAGGCCGACGGCGGCACCATGCCGCTTGCCGTATCGCGCCTGCTTCCGGTCGAAACCATACTCTCGGGGCCTTCCGCAAGCGTAATGGGGATACTTGCGCTCTGCGACATCGGCGTCGATTCGGTCGTCCTCGATATCGGAGGAACCACCACCGACATCGCCGTGTTCGCAAGCGGCGGTCCCCTCATTGAGCCGGATGGTATCGCGCTTAACGGAAGGAACACACTGGTCCGCGCCCTAAGAACCCGCTCCATCGGCATAGGGGGCGACTCTCTTCTCAGGGTAGAGGGCGGCGAGGTGAGGGTTGGGCCGGAACGCCTCGGCCCGGCCGTGGCGGACGGGGGTGTGCTTGCAACACTGGTGGACGCCTTCAACCGGCTTGGGGCCGACGCGCACGGGAATACGGAGGCCTCCGCGAGGGCGATGGAGGACCTGGCCAAGAAAAACGGCATGAACGGAGAGGAGCTGGCCCGCAGGGCCGTGGAGCGCGCCACCGCTTTCATAAAATCCTCGGTGGACGAAATGATAGCGGAGATCAACGAGCGCCCCGTTTATACCATTCACGAAATGCTCGAGGGCCGAAGGATCGCGCCCGAGCGCATATATGTCGTCGGAGGACCGGCGGAGGCGTTCAGGAAGGAGCTTGCGAGGGCCTTTTCGCTCGAGGTGACCGTTCCGCGCGATTACGCGGTAGCCAACGCCATCGGCGCGGCGCTCGCCCGAACGACCATGAGCATCGAACTGCTGGCCGATACGGAGATGGGCATGCTGATGATCCCGGAGCTGGGCGTATCGCGCGAGGTGCCGGCCTCGTACACGCTCGAGGAGGCGGGTGAAGACGCGCGGCGCTACCTTATCGGACACCTGGGCAAGACCGCACCAGGGGAGCGCGTACAGGCCGAGGTGGTCCACGCGGCCTCATTCAATATGGTGCGGGGATACCATACCGCGGGCAGAAACATTCGCGTCCGCTGCCAGGTGAAGCCGGGTATCCTCGAGAAATACGAAAAGGGGGTGCGGGGAACATGCTGAAGGCTAAAAACAGGCTTGGGCTCATCTTTTTTCCGGCATTCGACTGGGCGATAAGCCCCACGCATCCCGAAAGACAGGAGCGGCTGCTCTACACACAGGACCAATTGATAGAGGAGGGCGTGTTCGACATCCCCGGTATTAAAGAATACAAGCCCGACCTGGCCACTATAGAGGATGTGGAGCGGACACATTTCTGCTTTCCGGACGTTCGAAGCATACTGACCGAGTCGCACCTGGTCTCGGCCGGAGGGGCCATAAAGGCGGCGAGGCTCGTTATGGAGAAACGGGAGGATCGGGCATTCGCCCTGGTGCGCCCGCCGGGCCATCATGCCATGAAGGTGGTGCACGGCTCCCGGGGATTCTGCAACATCAACATAGAAGCCGTAATGATCGAGCACATCCGTGAGCATTATGGAAGAAAGAGGATCGCGATAGTCGATACGGACTGCCATCATGGGGACGGGACCCAGGACCTCTACTGGCACGACCCGGACACGCTCTTCATCTCCATGCACCAGGACGGGCGCACCCTGTATCCCGGCAGCGGCTTTATCGACGAACAGGGCGGGCCAAACGCAATCGGCAAGACCGTAAACATTCCCCTCCCGCCGGAAACATCGGACGAGGGCTTTTTGTACGTGCTCGAAAAGGTGGTCCTGCCCATACTCGACGATTTCAAGCCGGACCTAATCATCAACTCCGCCGGGCAGGACAACCACTATTCGGACCCCATAACCAACATGCGCTTTTCGGCGCAGGGTTATGCGCGATTGAACGAGATCCTGAAGCCCGATATAGCGGTGCTCGAGGAGGCTATTCCATTCAGGGGGCGCTTCCCTACGTAAACCTCGGAATTGCCCTCGCCATGGCGGGCGTGGATTATTCATACGTCCGCGAGCCGGATTTCGAACGCGAGTCGGTCCGGCAGGAGCCCGAGGTAACCCAGTATATAAAGAAATTGTCCAAAGAGATACTGGAGCGGTATTACCGCGCCGGCGATTTCGTGATGCGGGGAATGCCCGGCAATTACATGGTGCGTAAAAAATCCATCTACTACGATACGGACGGCATACGCGAGAACCAGGTGGAGTCCGTTATGGTATGTGACGACTGTGCCGGCGTTCTAAAGATCGAAACGATATCGTCGGTAAACCCGCTGTGCCTTGGCGTGGAGGTGCCCCTGGGCTCCTGCGACCGGTGCAGAAGCGAGGGATACCGCATACTCGAGGAGGCCCGGGAGAAGGGCAAGCATTCGCACATCCAGCTCATAGACCGAATGGGCAGGGAGTATCTGAGGTTCTGACGAACCGGCACAGGAAGTGGCTCGAAGCGGGCCCCTTCCTGCCGGCGCCGTCCCGGTAACTATTTAATGAACAACATTTCCCAGAAGCGCGGCAGCGGCCAGATCTCGTCGTCGATTACAAGCTCGATCGCGTCGACCCTGGAACGAATTTTGGCTATCGTTTCCCGGACTGTGGTGCCGAACGCGGCGGCCTTTTCCTCCTCGGAATGAAGGGATTCCGCGCGCTCGACGTTCCCTTTAAGCTCGGCCACGAGCCTCATGGTTTCGCCTATAAGGCCGGTCAGGGACGCCAGAAGCTCTCTCTGCGGCGCGAGAAGGGAGTCATCGCCGAGGGCCTGAGCCGCGCTTAGGATCGAGGAGGCCAACTCCCCCTGAAAGCGGATCGCCGCGGGAAGGACCTGGCTGTCGACCATGTCGCAGAGTGTGCCGGCCTCTATGTCTATCTCCTTCACATAACGCTCCAGCCGCACCTGATAGCGCGACATTAGCTCCGCCGAGGAGAGCACCCTGTACTTCTCGAAGAGGGCGACCGCCTTTGGGGTGGCGAGGTCCGGAAGCGATTCGTAAGAGGTCTTCTTGTTGGGAAGGCCCCTGCGCCCCGCCTCCGCCTCCCATTCCTTCGAGTAGTTGTCGCCCATAAAGAGGACCCTTTTTATGGTACCTATCTCGTCCTTCAGCACATCGAGGGTCGCCTGCCTTAAGTTTTCCCCCTTTGCGGCGATCTTCCCGGCGAGGATGTCCAGGCTCTCGGCGACGATGGTGTTTAGCACGGTGGCCGGGAACGATATGGACTGGGAGGCCCCCACGGCGCGAAACTCGAACTTGTTTCCGGTAAAGGCGAAAGGGGAGGTCCGGTTTCGGTCGGTGTTGTCCTTGGAGAGGACCGGCAGCTTCGATATTCCCATATCGATAATCGCGCCGTTGGTCCCGTTGCTCACGATTCCCTTTTCGATGTCCTCCAGGATGCCGGTAAGCTGCTCGCCTAAGAATACCGAGATGATCACCGGCGGCGCCTCGTTCGAGCCGAGCCGGTGGTCGTTACCGGACGACGCGATCGTTGCCCTGAGAATATCCGCGTGATGGTAAACCGCGCGGATGGTCGCAACGAGGAATACGAGGAACTGGATGTTGTCCTGCGGGGTTCTGCCCGGATTGAGCAGGTTGTTGCCCAGATCGTCGGCGAGCGACCAGTTGAGATGCTTGCCCGAGCCGTTGATGCCCGCAAAGGGCTTTTCGTGCAGAAGGGCGGCGAGCCTGTGCTTGGTCGCGACCGAACGAAGCGTCTCCATCAAGATCTGGTTGTGGTCCACCGCAAGATTGGCCTCCTCGAAGAGGGGGGCGATTTCGTACTGGCCCGGGGCCGCCTCGTTGTGCCGGGTCTTGGCGGGGATGCCGAGCTTGTAGAGCTCCTCCTCCACATCGTGCATGAACGAGAATATCCTTTCCCTTATGCTCCCGAAATAGTGGTCCCCCAGCTCCTGGCCCTTGGGGGGAGTCGCGCCGAGGACGGCCCTTCCCGCGAGAAGCAGATCCTGCCTTTTATAATAATAGTCCTGGTCGATAAGAAAATACTCCTGTTCCGGCCCCAGAGTTGTGTATACCCTGCGGACCTTCCTGTTGCCGAGGACCCGAAGCATGTTGACGGCGCTCGTATTGATCGCCTCTATGGAGCGCAGAAGCGGGGTCTTCTTGTCGAGCGCCTCGCCGGAGTAGGAAATAAATATAGAAGGAATGCAAAGGGCGCTGCCTATGCCCCGCTTCAATATAAAGGCCGGGCTCGATATGTCCCATGCCGTGTATCCGCGCGCCTCGAAGGTGGAGCGAATCCCGCCGCTCGGAAAGTTCGACGCGTCGGGCTCCCCCTGGATGAGCTGCTTGCCGGAAAAATGCTCGATCGGCGTCCCATCACTGGTGAACTCGATAAAGGCGTCGTGTTTTTCCGCGGTCGATCCGGTCATCGGCTGGAACCAGTGGCAGTAATGGGTCGCCCCCTTTTCAATCGCCCATTCCTTCATGGCGTGGGCCACGGCATTGGCCGTTTCCAGATCGGGTTTCCTGCCTCTTATGGTGGTGTCCTGCAGCCGGTTAAACACGGCCTCGGGCAGTCTCTCGCGCATGGTGGTGGCGTTGAATGTATCCTCCCCGAAATACCGTGATATGGGGACGTTCTTTTCCCGTTCTACCAGGTAGTTTCTGTCGGCGGCGATGATTACTTCGGTGCGCTTCATTGTTCCTCCGGGAAAGCCCTGTCTTTTGATGAGCAACTGAGACCTTCGGCGTTAATTTGTCAAACAAGTACGGGGTGAAATCCAGTTATTAAACGCTAATTTTACATCGATGTAACCTTGCATGCGGTCCCGATTATACTGACGGAAAGTCGGGCCGGAAATTTGAGCATAAAGGGCCGCTTGGCTTCTCTTTTAGGCTTTTCCTTTTACTTGCTCCAGGGCTGCGGAGGCTAACGTCCCCGGCGCTCTGCGCCACCCCCGGAGGGGGTTTTGCTGATGCCGATGGCCAAACTTTCAACTTTCGACTGTTATCCCCCGGCGCTCTGCGCCACCCCCGAAGGGGGTTGCCCGATGCCGATGGTCAAACTTTCAACTTTCGACTGTTATCCCCCGGCGCTCTGCGCCACCCCCGGAGGGGGTTGCCCGATGCCGATGGCCAAACTTTCAACTTTGAACTTTCAACTTTCGACTGTTATCCCCCGGCGCGCTGCGCCACCCCCGGAGGGGGTTGCCCGATGCCGATGGCCAAACTTTCAACTTTTAAGGGCAGTCATAAAAATTAGGCTTTATCGTCGGCCGAAGATGGACAGAAAAGACTAACTACTTAATCTGCAGGTAGTTAGGTTATAAAGAAAAGTTAAAATTATTAGTTTTAGGACTTCCCTTGATTTCTAAGAGAGGTATAGGATAAATTGGTCAATGCCGGTCGGCCGCGATGTTTTGGCGGGTGGCGGGCCGAGGGCATTTCCGGGGATATTATCGCCGGATTATAATGGGTCGGATGAACAGAAACGAGATCATACGGACCGCCAGGTCGCTTGGGCTTTCGCCGAACAAAAGGCTCGGCCAGAACCTCCTGTGCGATTCCGGCATCACGCAAAAGATAATAGACTCGGCCGGTGTGACCGCCGAGGACAGCGTGCTCGAGGTCGGGCCGGGCCTCGGCGCGCTGACCGGTGGACTTCTCGATAGGGCGGGTTCGGTAACGGCCGTGGAGATAGACGCCGGCTTCGCGCGCTTTCTCTCACAGCGCTTTGCGGGCAACGCCCGGCTTAAATTGATACACGGCGATTTCCTTAAAATGGCGCCAGAGCTGGGTTTTACGAAGGCTGTTTCGAACCTTCCGTATTATTGCTCGTCGGAAGCGCTTTTCCGGATAGCCTCGGACTATCGCATACCCTCGGTATACGTAATGCTCCAGAGGGAGATGGCCAGGCGCATTACGGCCGCCCCCGGAAGCCCCGAGTACGGCGCCCTCTCCGTTTCGCTCGGCATCTATTACAGGGCGCGTACGCTCTTTTCCATACCGCCCGAGTGTTTCTATCCGCGGCCGGACGTGGTTTCTGTGTTCATAGCGCTCGATCTGCGGCGCGACGTAGAGCTTGATGGAGAGAAGCTCGCGCTATTTCACCTTCTAATAAAATCGGCCTTCTGGGGTCGCAGAAAAACCCTTATAAAGGCCCTTTCCGAGTCCCCGCATATTGCGCTTGACCGGAAAACGGTGGCCGATGTTCTTGCGGGGATGGGCTTCGACTCGAGGATACGGGGGGAGGATATGTCGATTGCCGATTTTATGGCGCTAAGCGAAGGATTGAAGGAGGCAGCGAATGCCGCCGTTAAGGGATGAACTTTTGGTAGAGCTGCTCTCCTCCGTCCAGAAGCCGGCGCGCTACACGGGCGGAGAGTACAACCAGGTGCGGAAGGCCGGGGCACAGCTTCGCATGGCGGTCTGTTATCCCGACCTGTACGAGGTCGGGATGTCGAATCATGGCATCAGAATATTATACGATATAGTAAACTCTATCGAATGGGCGGCGTGCGAGCGCGTTTTCGCGGTCGACATGGACATGGAGGCGCGGCTTCGGGCCATGGGCCTCCGGCTATTTACAATCGAAACCCGCACTCCGCTTTGCGAGCTCGACATGTTGGCCTTCAACCTTTCGCACGAGCTTCTTTACACAAACCTGCTCCAGGTGCTGGACCTCGGAGGCATCCCGCTCGCGGCGGCGGACCGCGGCGAGGCCTGCCCAATCGTCATCGCGGGCGGAGAGGCCGCATGCAATCCTGCGCCTATGGGGGAGTTTGTCGACGCCTTCTATTTGGGCGACGGCGAAGAAGGGATCGTCGAATTAGCGGAGTGTCTGCTGCGGGCGAAACGGCAGGGCGTACCGAGAACCGGGTCGCTCGCCATGTTAGAGGAGATTGAAGGCGTATACATTCCATCGCTCCACCGTTACGTGCGGTCAAATGGACGGCTTGCGGCCGTGGAGGGTAAAAGAGTAAAAAAGCGTTCGTATCGCGCCTCCTCGCCGCATTTTCCTCTTCGCCCCATCGTCCCGAACATACGCGTCGCGCAGGACAGGGCCATCGTCGAGGTTACGCGCGGCTGCTCCAATATGTGCCGCTTCTGCCACGCGGGCTATTACGATCTTCCCTGCAGGGAATATGCCCCCGGGGCCCTCTCCGACGGGATTATGACCATGCTCGATAACTCGGGCTACGACGAGCTTACCCTCGCTTCGCTGTCCATAAGCGATTATCGCGGGCTGGTAGACCTTCTAAACAAAATTCTTCCCGGCTTAAACGAGCGCGGGGTTTCGGTTTCGCTGCCCTCGCTTCGCGTGGATACCGGAACGCTCCCGATAATAGAAGGCGTCTCCTCCCTCAGGAAGGCCTCCCTTACCTTCGCCGTGGAATCCGCGTCGGAACAGATGCGTATGCTTGCCAACAAGAGGATATCCACGGAGGACCTGCTTTCCATCATGGCGCATGTTTTCGAAAAGGGATGGCGCACCATAAAACTATATTTCATGATCGGCCTTCCCGGATGCGAAACGACCGATGAAGCCGTGGAGACTGCCGCGCTTTTAAAAAGAATCGCCTCGCTTGCGAGGGGGAAAAGGGAGATAAACGTAACGGTGTCCCCTTTCGTGCCAAAACCGCTCACGCCTTTCCAGTGGGAGCGCCAGATGGACGCGGCGTACTTTCTGGATGTAGTAAAGCGCCTCAAACGGGAAGCGCCGCGCCAGGCAAGCATAAAGAACCACAACGTGGAATCCTCGGTGCTGGAGGGGGTGCTCTCGCGCGGCGACGAGCGCCTCTCGAGCGTTATACTGGGTGCCTATATGGACGGGGCGAGGCTCGATTCGTGGAGCGAACATTTCGACTACGCCTTATGGGAGAGGAACCTAAACGCACGGCTTCCGGATTGGAGCTCTCTCCTCGAACGAAAACCGGACGATACGGTCTTCCCCTGGGATGCCGTGGAGACAGGTTTCGAGGGACTGCTGGACATTCATAAGAGCGGCCGCGTAAGCCCGTCCTCTCTTGCGAAAAGGGCCACAAGGCCCATGCCGGCCCTAACGGCGCACGATGGGTCGCTTGAGGCTTTCGAGCGGAAGTATACCGTGGCCGGCCATGCGCGGCTTCGCCTTTCCAAGACCGGCTTGGCCCGTTATGTGCCTCATATCGATTTTATCGAGATCGTAAAACGATCGCTTCGAATGGCGGGCGTACCGGTTTCGTTTTCCCAGGGATTTAACAAGCGCGAAAGGGTGTCCTCGGGCTTCCCCCTGCCGCTCGGTGTCGAAAGCCTATGCGAGTTTCTCGATGTGGACCTGTACATGGAAACGGACGTAATGGCTTTGCCGGGCCTCATGAACGGCCGGCTTCCGGAGGGAATAAGAGTGGAATCCGCGCGCCGTCTCGACTCGAGGGAGTCGCTCATGGCGCTAACCGGCGCGATGGAGTATGCGGCCGTCACGGAAGACGGAGAAATCCTCTCTGCGATGAGGCGGAATGTCGAATCGCGCGTCTCTTTTACGAGGGAGGCGAAAAAGGGGACGGTGGAGCTCGCCTTTGACGATGCCGTACTAAAGGCGGAATTCGATGATGAGGGGCTTCGCCTTTTACTTTCGACGGAGGAGGCGAAGGCGCTTCGCATAGACCGCGCGGTAATGGCGCTCGCCGAGATTTCAGCGGACAGGCTTCATCGCGTCCGGCTTATCAGGCTTCGCCAGTTTCGCTTGACTGAGGCCGGTCCCCTCGAGATATTTTAGGGGACCGGGACCCTCGGCGGATTTTCACGCCGAGAGCGCTGTAAGGAGGTGCGGAATGGATCTAGGCTTGCGGAACAGGGTTGCCGTAGTTACGGCGTCGAGCAGGGGGCTCGGCCGCGCCGTGGCCGAGGCGCTTGCGGCCGAAGGGGCGAGGCTCGCCCTGTGCTCCAGGGACGCCGACGCGATACGGAAGACCGCGGAGATTATCGGAGATAATTACGGGGTGGATGTATTTGCCGCTCCGTGCGACGTGACCGATCCATCGGCGGTGGAGGCCTTCGCCGGGGAGGCGCTTCGGCGCTTAGGCGAGGTCCATATACTTTTCGCCAACGCGGGCGGGCCTCCGCCGGGCATAGTTCAGGATTTCGCTCCCGAGGACTTCCGTAAGGCCCTGGAGCTCAATCTTCTAAGCACCATCGGCCTTGTGCACGCCTTTCTGCCCGCCATGAAGCGCGGCGGATGGGGCCGCATCATCGCCTCCACGTCGATAACCGTAAAACAGCCGGCTCCGAACCTCGCGCTCTCCAACGTATCGCGCGTCGGCGTGGTCGCTTACATGAAGACGCTCGCCGGCGAGCTCGCCTCGCACAACATCACCTGCAACACGGTCGCGCCTGGCTATATCCTGACGGACCGCGTCGAGGGTCTTATAGCTGGAATGATGGAAAAATCCAAAATGGCATACGAGGAGGCGAGGCGCTCCATCACCGCGGGGATACCGGCCGGACGTATAGGATCTCCGGAGGAGTTCGGCTCGCTTGTCGCCTTTCTGGCCTCGGAGAGGGCGGCATACATCACGGGAGAGACCATCCTTATCGACGGCGGGGCGTACCGCGGGCTTATGTGAGTCGGTCCCGCCGATAGACCGCGAGGCTAAAACCGGCGGCCGGTTCGACCACTCCCGCCCTGCGACGTCATCGATCGTGGGGCGAAGGATTTTTCTCGCGGCCGAACCATGCCGGCAAAGCGCACTTTACGAAATCTCCTCCTTCGCAAGCGCCGATTCCTTCATCAGGCAGCTCAGCACGACATTCACTACGGCCAGCGCGATGAACCCGATCATGAATGGCGTAAGCGTGATGGTGCTTTCCGCCCTGTTAGCGTCGGCCATGGCTTCGATGGTTACATGCCCCAGTATGGCCATCAGCGTGATAAAAATGGTGCCGGAAACCTGTCCCGAAAGAACGATCATCCCCTGCGAGGTCGACTCGGGGGC
>Ga0302244_1000150_pt1 | contig 58725 bp, 59 predicted proteins | sample AAG_UR_Phe_MG_FD_193513 | JGI IMG/M metagenome (GOLD analysis project Ga0302244, IMG submission 193513) | Enriched activated sludge microbial communities from anaerobic digester in WTTP, New Holstein, Wisconsin, United States - AAG_UR_Phe | ecosystem: Engineered > Bioreactor > Anaerobic >... | reverse complement strand
CAGCAGTACTCGGATATATGCTCCCTCTTATGGAATACGATGAGTCCACTGACGGAAGAAAATTTACAAGAATAATTGTGTTTTTAATTTGCATAACCAACAAAGAAAAATATTCAGGCGATTGATCGCTTAATCTTTTTCAAAAAACCATAAATAGTCGGGTATTTTGATATGTATGTTTTGACACCCTTCTTTATATCTGAGGGATAAACCAGTTTTGTCCAGTTTTTATAATAATAGGTCAGTTTTTCTTTGTATTCATCCGGATAATTCAACACCGATTCCCTTCTCTCATTAGAAAAACTGCTGTATGCATCCTGGTCAACAAGGCCTTTATCAAAACAATAATCCCCAAGTTTTGTGCCCTGATATGGATAAAAAATACTAATACCGCTACTGGTCGGCTTGATTTCCCTGTTCAATTTGATTGTGTCCCATATCATTTCTTCCGTTTCTCCCGGAACCCCTATGATATTAAGGGAATTAGTCTCTATCCTGTATTTTCTGCATAATAAAAATGCATTCTTAATCTGCTCATTGGAAAGGTTCCGGTTCATCACAGTATTCCTTATGTATTCATTTCCAGATTCTACGCCAAATTGTATCCTGTAACAACCTGCATCCTTCAAGGCCCTGATGAATGGTTCGTCAACAACATTCACCCTTAATTGACATAAAAATTTTTTACCGATTTCATTTTTAAATCTTTCACAAAAAGATATCGCCCACTTTTTATTCAACCCGAAAATATCATCATATATGTAAACTATCTGGAAATTATGTTCTTTTGAGGCATTTTTTATTTCATTAATTGCAGACTCTACAGACCTGTATCTGGGATTATTATGCTTGAGACCGTAAATCCTTGCAAGGGAATGATTGCTGCAATAAGAACATGCAAAAGGACAACCCCTGGAAAATAAAAATGGGGCAAGTCTGGTTTTATCTATAGCCTCTTTAAAAAGATGGCCTTTCTTCGGATAAGGCAGCTCATCGAGATTTCTAATAAGTGCGTGCAGTTCGTTAATAATAACTTTGTTATTCTTTCTGTACGCATAATTCGGGATATCAAAATAACTTGCTTTCTGTTCACATTTTTCGAGGAACTCACCGAATGCAACCTCTGATTCACCAACAAAAAAACCATCAATATAATTTGATTCGAGCAAGGCATCCGGATACAAAGTCGGATGAACACCACCGCATACCACAATAATTTCCTTTTTATATCCCTTAATCAATTCAGCAAGTTCTTTTACATATACAAATTGAGATGAAACGGATGTAAAACCTATTACTTCAGGTTGAAACCTCCGTATCTCATCGATAAGATTATGGTACCCTTTTTTATCGGTTACAGACATAATTTTACTATTGTGCCCTTTTTGTTCTATATAGCCGGCAATGCTGCTCAAACCGAAGGAATATGATACCTCATGCTCACCGTTTATATTTGTTATGATAAGCAAAACATTCATTGATTCCCCGCTGTTTATTTTAATTTATACGTTGATTGAAAGGCATGAAACAGGATTGTGCAGTCGGGCATCAAAGTTATAAACTGCATACCCATTTCGCGCATCCATTTCAAGTCCTCATCGTTTTTTGCAACGTAGCCCCCTGCAGCAATGCCCGTTTCTCTTATTTTTCTGATGGATTTTTCAAGAATACTGAGTACTTCAGGATGGTCAACCTGTCCTGGAAATCCAACTGCCTGCGAAAGGTCATAGGCGCCGATATAAATCACATCAACCTTTTCCTTCAGGTTCTCTATGGAAAGAATGCTGTCGAGATTCGTCACCCCGCCTTTTCCCTCAAGAAGAAGCATCAGCAATTTCTCACGGTTCTGTTTCGCCGCATGATCCTTTACATTGTAAAGAGAATATCCTCCTGCCCGTGTAAAAGGCGAAAACCCTCTGCTGCCGAGCGGATAATATTTCGCATAAGAAACTGCCAGTTCGGCATCTTTTCTCGATTCAATATGCGGCACCATAACGCCCGTGGCACCCAAATCGAGAGCGCTCAAAATAAGGGCTTCATCGTTTTTTGCCACCCTGACTACGGAAAAACATCCCTCAACTTCGGCAGCCCTTATCATGTCTTCAACGGTTTCGAAGGAGTGAGGACCGTGTTCCATGTCTATGATTACGAAATCAACCCCGGTTGAAGCTATTACATTAATCACCTGGGCTGACGATATGGTACACCAGGGCCCATAGAGAACTTGTCCTACCCTTAACAATTCCTTGACGTTTTTATCCATTTTTTAACCCCCCGCTCTGCCTGAAATTCCAATCTTTGATACATCTTCTGTCACAAAGGGCGTAATCTTCTTGAAATCTTCAAAAGTTGCAAAACCGGTAAGCACACCTATAGAAGCCCTTAATCCGGCGTTGATTCCTACAAGTACATCCGTCTCTGCGTCACCCACAATTACAGTATTCAACGGATCAACCTTCAAATTATTCATGATAATGTGGGCAATTTCAGGGTCAGGTTTCGGCTTTCCAACATCATCGGCACCGACAATCAAATCGATTTTGTCCCCGAAACCAAGAAAATCCATGGCAAGCCTCGCCCTTTCACCCCTGTCAGTTGTTGCTATTGCAACCCTGCATCCTTTTTTATGTAACGCATCTAAAAGCGGTAGCGCTCCATTTATCGGTTTTAAAAGTTTCCCGAACATTGTCAAAGACAGCTTGTCCACCTCAGCAAAGACCTCATAACAAAGTCCATAAGTATCTTTATGATCGTTCCTCTCTAAATAATCCACCGCAGCCTGCATGACAATCTCTCTCTTTTTAAGTCCTACAGGGCCATCCTGTCTTAGGCGACCTGCTTTCTTGTCAACCCCCATCTCGTACATCAGGCCTTCAAGAAAAGTATCGTTGAGCTTCAGTCTTTCTGCTATAATCTTAGCCCTCATGGCTACCATCTGAGACCAGTAATGATAAAGCTCCATGAGGGTTCCATCCTTATCGAAGATCATTAAATTGATATCACGTATAACATCTTCCCCTATAAGGATATCAACCACTGATGGCCTCCATGTTCGCAATAACAAGAGACTCGGCAACAAAAACCGCTTCTTTGACTACATCGAGATCAGTATCGAAATGATCCTGCGTTGTATATTTTTTTACAATCTTTCTTGCAAAACTACCAATAGAAACACCGTTTGCCTTCACTCCGCACTGTCTTGCAAGTATACCTGTCTTGCTGTTTGTTCCACCGGAAAGAAGTATCATGACAGGTATGCCGCTTTTTTTTACTATATCAGCACATGCCACAGCCTGCAGCGTTGTATTGTAATCATCACCTTCACCGCTCATAGGGACACCGTCCGCTTGAACAATCATGCGTTCGCCCGTTATTTCGTGCATCGACCTTACACGCTCTATAAGCCTTTTGTTGGACAAAACCGATCTGTCAAGGCAGACGCTAAGAAAATTATCTCTAATCACACTATTTAAAAGCCTCCAGTCATGGATTGCACCTTCATCATCTTCGGTCACTGCATGTAATTCCATAGTTTCAACCCCAAGCTGCACACACCGGGGCAATATCTTTTCAAAGTCTGGCTTCCTGTGGATAAATTCTATTGCACTAAAAGCACAGGTGGTGCCGCAGTCCCCGCAGCCTATACATTTGTACTCCTGAATAATAAAGTCCTTATTTATTGCATCCTGTCTGCAGGCAGCAATGCACTCGCCGCATCCTGTGCACATTGTTTTGTCGATTTTTGCCTTTCTTACATGAGGGTCTCCCTTCAGTCCTATGCTGACATTCAGGTAGGGTCTTACAGGTATACTTTTATTGAATGAAGATGCGATACGGTAAGCAATATCTATTCCTTCATTCGCAGCCACAACAACATCCGGATTGGCGGAAAGGTCATGCATTGCTGCGCCGGCAAGCGTGTAAATGGTCGCAAGCCTTCTCACCTCTTTTATGTCCTCATTGCCCGCTCCGCAAACCAGTTTAAATAAAGACCCTCTTTTCAAGAGGCCACGCAGTTCTTCGTATCTGTTCATAATCTTATCTACTCGATATAATTTTCTATGCCCTTATAAAAGGCCTTGTGACTTGTAGGTGTAAGGATGTGAATGCCCTCTTTGCCTGAATCATGCAAATACCCGTCTATCTGTTCAAGGAAGTGTTGATTATACCTGTGGCGTTCGATTATAAGATCCTCATCTTCAGTTTCAACCTTTTCATCGTAGAAATGGAACCCTTCATTCGGATCAAATCCGGCATATCCGTCCATACCGGCAGCAAATATCCTGTCGGCGCCCATAACAATGGCAACGCCCATCAACAGCACAGCAATTGTTCTGCAGTTTGACTGAATAATCCCATCCTTTATGCCGAAGTCATCGAGTTCATCATGAAAATACAGGGTTTCGTAAACACGAGATGTATACTCCTTTATCATGTCGGCAGGCAGGTTTTCTCCGAGCATGAGCGTAGAATCCTTATCCACCGTGTCTATATAATCTTCAAATCTCTTCTTGTTGTTGAAGGCATGGTAATGCGGTTTAAAAAGTTCGGATAAATAGTTTGCACCAATTACAATAGGATCGTATTTTTTTATGAAACTATCTATTCTGGTTTTGTATTCCTTAAGCGTTGGCCCGTTTGCAAGTATAAGAAAATCCTTACCGGCATGACGATTAACATATGGAACATCTATTATTCTTCTCGGTTCACTTTTCGATTCATTTACCTTTCTCGTTTCACCCTTTTTTAGCCCCCCTATCATCCCGCTTTTAATAATATTATTCAAGATGTCCTTTGAAAAACCTACCGGTTTAAGCTTTTTAACAACTTCAAGCGCACTCCAGATGTCTTCCATTGAATACTCTCTGTAATCAACAAGTGTTTTGGGGTAGTATGGGTGGCACTGGAATATGCCCGAGAGCATATAGGGAAGTTGATAACCCCAGGGCTCATCAGTCTCGATATTCATAAAAAAACGGTCTATCGCATGAAGAACGGGTATAACGTTATATTTGTCGGTCGTTGATAGTTGCAGGTATGAAAGAAGCACCTCGGTCGGGAGATTGCCTGCGCCTCGCCCCATCCCGTAAATCGTTGAATCCACAATGTCAACACCACATTTTATTGCCTCAAGCGTATTCGCAAATGCCATCTGCAGACCATTGTGCGGATGGAATCCTATTTTGATGTGTGTGAGTTCCTTGAATGGTTCTATGAGGGACCGCATCTGATCGGGCAGAATAGAACCATAGCTGTCGGCAATATAGCTATAATCTATGGTCGAATCCTTTAGTACGTTAACCAGTTCATTTATTTCTTTCTTGGTATAGCTCGTGATGCCCATGGCCTGAAGAGAAACTTCAAAGCCCTTTTTCTTAATTGCTTCGAGCTGCTTGATGGCATCGAAGGCGCCATCTTTATGGACTGCAATCCTGACGAGGCTTACATATTGAAGGTATTCTTCAGTAATATCATCCGTATCAAGTTTGCCAAAATCACCCATGATGGCTATACTTGCACCATTTATTCCCTGAATTACATCCTTAAGGTCTTCAATATCAGTAAATCTCCAGGGGCCAAAATCCTGTCTTTTAAAGTACTTTTCTGTACCACGGAACCCTATTTCAACGATGTCTATGCCTGCCTTTGAGAGAGCCCTGTAAACCTCCCGAACCATCCTTTTATCGAAACGCCAGTTATTAAGATAGCCTCCGTCGCGGATGGTACAGTCAAGGATTTTAAATTTACTTTGAAAATTATTCACTAATAACCCTCCGATATTATTAGAGCAGACCAACAAACATTTTTGTAACAATAACTTTTCAGTTTGCGTTAATCAAGTCTTTTACAAGCGAGTATACCCTTTGCTCGCTTTTACCGTCATCAAGATGCGTACAGTAAAGCTTTTTATATTCGTTATCGTCAGTGTTTGCCTGGTAGATGCCGTCTTCTATGTGTTTCTTAAGTACTTCTATCATGGATTCTGCACTATCACAACATACTGCTCTTTTCTTTAAGATCTGAAGATCATTTTGAGACGGCTTGACAATAGACGTAAGGGCATACACGGGAAGTCTTGTCGAAACAGCCTGCAAAAGGGTTGTAGTAGGTGAGTCTATAACGATAATATCATGGTCAAACAGAAGTTCCACAAAACCGGTATCACGGATTAGACGAACATTGTCCGAATGTTTAAAATCATTTATCCAGGGCGGATCTTCTTCAAAATTTGGGTGCAATTTTATGGTCAGTCTAATATTTCCTGTTGATTCAACCATGTTAATCAGGTTCTTGATTAAAATCATCTGTTCTCTGTAATAAAATCGGTCAGAAAATGGCGGTGAGAAACCACAATACCATCGGCTATAATAATAGCTTGTAATAACGTATAATATCCTGTATTTCACATGTTCCGAACTCGACGCTTTTCCGTTTACATTTTTAAGTTTATCCAGTCTCGTGCTGCCGACCGATTTAACAAGACATTGCCTGTTTATATCGGATTTTAAAAAGGCATCTGTAACGGCTTCGCCATAGGTTAAAAGCATAGAGGCATTTGTCATACCGCCAATATCTATTCTCTGGCTTATGCGGCTATCAAACCAGACTGAGCCGTGCTGGTAGACTAAAACAGTATTCCCTTTTTGCAAAAAAAATTTTCGCATTACAAGTTCAGAATAATACGGAATGAGTGCGCTCAAGACAACCGTATATCCATTGTTGCCAAAGTTTGTCTCGAGTTCTTTTATTATATTTTCAGCCAAAAAAGGGGCTTCATTAACTATCCAGAGAACTCTGTCTTTAATTAAAGATATATAATCAATTTCATCAGGCGGAAAAGAGCCGACAAATTCTTCCCATATTGCACTATCCTGTGCGTTTCTTACAGATTTTCTTTTCTTCAGTATATCCTTCATATCACTTAGAAAAAATATAGATTTGCCGTCTTTCATAAAGAGGTCAAGCATAGGTTGCCAATCGTAAAGGCTTGAAACAATATAAGTATTATCCGTTCTATTCTTTTCACATAATGTTTTTATAATATTCTTCCATATACGATTCATAAAAGAAAATACTATTGTTTTAATCATGCTATTATTACGAATTACGGAGAAGTGGTGTTCTACATAATTTTTTAACCAGCTACGCGTGAACGAAATGTCGCTATATGACTGTTCACGAGAAAAGCTATCTTCGGGTAACAAAATAATTTCATTTTTCCAACCGGCCAGAGCCAAAAGATTTCCCCATATAGTTTCACGGTGACCAAAGAAAAATTGATCCGTTTCCCAGGGAGATATCGGGCCTTTATGTATATATACGGTATGGTCGGGGAAATTGGATAAAATACTTGTAAGCCATAAAAAGCGGCTCAGTACTGCATCAACAACATGGCCAAGCATCCAAAGGTTATAAGAAAAAGGCTTAATACCCCATTTAAGCAAAAATGGATGTGCATCAAGCATTAATAGATCAAGCTTTTTGCATACTTCAGATATTCTTTCGAATTGAACTACACAGGCCTTTTCTATATCCTCTAACCCGTAAAATTGCTCAGGGATAAGATACTTTATACCTTTCATCTCAAGCTTATGCATTGACGATGGACCGAGGGCTATCCATGTGTCATTTTCCGATGCACCACGTTTTAAAAAATCTTCCACATGGTAATCATATTCTGACAAAAAAAGTTTATTATTATCTTTATTGATCAAATTGGATACACAGATATCGTTGATAAGACATTAATTAGCGTTTTACGTCCATCCGGGAAGATATGTGTGTGACTAACATATGAGAAATCCTAAATCCCAATTTCTAAATCCTAAACAATTTTACGTAAAAAAAGGGTCCAAGGGGCCAAGGATTCAAGGGGCCAAGTGAACCACTTGAACCCTCGCCTGTCCCGGAACGCTTTTGTCCGGGGAACCCTCCAACCCTTTGCAGATATCTAATATCAAAACATTTAACCCTGTCTGTCTTAACAGTTTGACTTTATTTAGAATTTTGTGCTTGGAATTTATTTGTAATTTGTAATTTGGTTATTGGTTATTTTGAGTTTAAATTAGCCAGAAGGGTATTACCAGCAGGTCCTTCCTCCGTCGATAATCATAGTGGAACCTGTCATATAAGAAGAGGCATCTGATACAAGGAATAAAACTGCTGCTTTATATTCATCTATCCCTGCCATTCTTCCAAGTGGTATTAAATTTGTCAATTTAACAACAAAATCATCCGGCTGATTGTTATATACGCCGCCGGGACAAAACGCATTCACTCTCAACCCGCATCCAGCCCAGTATGTGGCAAGATATTTTGTAAGACCAATTAAGCCATGTTTAATTACAGAGTATGTTACCGGTTTCACGGGCTGCATCTCATCCGAAAGCCCTTCTTTCCTGTAAATCCTCTGGTCAGGGGCAATAATGCCAAGATCAGATGAAATATTAAGAATAACACCCTTCCCTTTCTCGGCCATCCCGGTTCCGAAGACCTGACTGCAAAGAAACGCGCCTTTCAAGCCCACGGCAAGTTCAAGCTCCCACGCCTCTTCGGGATAATTTTCAAACCTCGACCACGGTCTCTCGCCAGGATTACTCGTAACCTTCGGGTCAATAGCAGCATTATTAATTAAGATGTCGATATGACCAAATTCCTTTAACAGGTCTTTGTTTAAGGCTTCAAGCCCTTCTTTTTTTGTTATGTCACATCTTGCACCTATCGAAGAAACACCGTAAGCTTCTTTAATTTTTTCTGCCGTTTGAGAAGCACGGACACCATCAACATCCACAATAACCGGAATACCACCAAATTCTGCTATAGCCTCTGCATGTCTTTCGCCGAGAAGCCCCGCACCCCCGGTAATTATGGCGACTCTACCGGCAAGATCAAACATTTCATTAATCGTTTTACCCATATTTTTCCCCTTATTGGATGCCCACAGTCTGTCCGCCGTCTGCAACAAACGAAGAACCTGTAATAAATGAGGCCCTTTCCGAGGCAAGGAACAAAACAAGATAGGCTATTTCCTCGGGCGATGCAAACCGTTTCATCGGAACAGTTCTATCGAGCATCTCCAGCACCTTCTGCTTGTCTTCCCTCATCTTAAAATCCCAGGTGCCTTCATCAAAATATATGTTACCCGGACACACAACGTTGGTTCTGATATTGTTCGACGCAAGTTTTTTTGACAAATTTTTCACATAGGCAATGAGAGCAGCTTTCGCAACACTGTAATGAATAGGTGCGCCTATGACTTCCACACCGGCAATAGATGAAATATAAACAATCGAGCCCCGGTTGTTTTCAATCATGCCTGGCACAACTGCATTGGTAATTCTGCGTGCACCGTTAAAATTGATATCCATCATAGCCTGCCAGTCATTGTCGGGGATGTTCCACTCTGGCGACCCTTTTCCGGAACCAAGATTTGCAACAAGGTTATCTATTTTCCCAAACTTATCCATTATCCTGGCAACACATTCATTAATAAGATCTTCTTTGGTAAGATCGCCTGTAAACGAAAAAATGTTATCAGGTTCAAATTCAGAACTAAATTCATAGAATGTGTTACCCGCTCTTTCCTGATTTATATCAGTAATTGCCACTCTTGCACCCTCTTCAAGAAATCCTCTTGCAATTGCCTTTCCGAGTCCATGGGCAGAGGCAGTGATAAGCACCGTTTTGTTCCTCAAGTTTAGATCCATCAGCGGTTGCTCCTTTCAAGATGGCTTCTGACAAACCTTATATTTTTTATGGCGGTTTCAACCTCATCTCCCTCACGGGCTGCCTGAAGTACTATTGGACCCTTGTAATCCAAACCCGCAAGCATATTAAAGAACTCATTAAAATCAGCATCGCCTGTGCCCAATGGAACGGTGCCGCCATTAAGCTTTCTGTCCTTTATATGGACCGTCCTCAACCATTTTCCGTATGCCGAGAGTTCCTCTCTGCAATCATATCCAAGACTGGAACTGTTGCCGGTGTCATAATTAGCCATCAGACAGGGGTGACTAAAAAACAACAGAAGCGCTTTAAAATCCTCGGGATTCAGCGATGTTTCAAGGGCTATTATAATGCCGGTTTTGTCGGCAATCTTTAGAGCCGGCGCTATAAATTCCATAACCAAAGGAAATTCATTTCGACTTTTAATCTTCGAAGCATCAACAAATGGGAGGTCTATATATTTTCCACCAATTTCTTTTGTCTGTAATACAAGGCGGGAGAGCATCTCGCAGAGTCCCTTCCTTTCACTACCATTTGCATTAAGATAAGGAAAATCCATAAAGTAATCTGCACAGACAGACTCTATCGTTATTCCGGTCTCTCCAATCAGATGCCTGATTTCTTCAACGCCTTTTTTGCTTATAATGGGGTTTTTCTGCCAATCATCCCCTTCGAAAATCCATTCAATATGGGATAGCCCAGCTTTTTTTGCCTTGAAAAACTCGTCCTTCCATGTTGTTTTGGGGAAGCTCTGTATCTTGCCTCCTGCAGGCGATGACAACCTGCCCTGCATTATTCCTATCGGATAATCTTCATAATTCATATCACACCAAAAAGTTTATTTTCGATATGTTCACAGACCATATGGGCAATGAGTATGTGTGCCTCCTGGATGCGCGGTGTAGATTGCGACGGAACATTTATACAATAATCGGACAAAACATTTATCTGCGTTTCCATTTTGGCGCCGGTTAACCCTATCGTTACCAAACCCATATGTTTTGCAGCTTTTATCGCCTCTAAAACATTTTTTGAATTGCCGCTTGTGGAAATTGCAATCAGTACATCCCCTTTTTTTCCTTTCGCCTCAATCTGACGCGAAAACACCTTATCAAAATCATAATCGTTGCCTATGGCTGTTAGCGTTGAGGTATTGACGGTCAACGCCTCCGCATCAAGGGCCTTGCGCTCCATTAGAAATTTGCTTACGAGCTCTGTAGCTATATGCTGCGCATCTGCTGCGCTCCCACCGTTGCCGCATAAAAGGAGTTTGTGCCCTGCTTTATAAGCATCAACAATAATCTCCGCCACCTTTGAAATACTCTCGAGCAGGCCAGCATTTTCAACAATACCCTGCACGGTTTTCAAGTGTTCTCTCATTCCGTATTCCCAGAAGTCAGTAGTCAACGATCTTCTCCTCCCCTCTGAATGCTTCAAGCATTACTTAGCCGAATCTATAGGGTGTCGGACCATCGGAGGTCTCAACCTCTTTGTTAAAAGACTTTATCTGCCCTATGATATCAACCCCCACATTTTCACCCCATTTATCTATCAGCAATTTCGTGATCTTTCCCATCGCACCTGTGCCAATCGAAACGCCGTTCAGACCTGTGACAGGAAGAATGCAAAACGGCGTGCCTGTCATAAAAGATTCATCCGCCGTGTAAACATCATACGGTTCAATATTTTTTTCGATGCACTTCAAGTTAAGTTCATTCGCTAGTTCAAAAACATATGCCCTGCTTACACCCCTCAGGATATTCCTGCCCTCAGGTGTAATAATACAGTCATCCTTCACAATAAAAAAGTTGTCCCCTGTGCCTTCGGCGATAAATCCATCGGTGTCAAGGAGCAATGCCCAGTTGTTTTCGCCTTTGAACTGGGATGCTTCGATATTTGCCATCTGGTAGTAAATCCTGCTTCTGTTCTTTATCTTGGGATCAAGCAGATAACCAGGAATTGCCCTTTGCGATGTTATGACCGCATTGATCCCGGTATCGAATAGTTTACCCATACCCACAACAGTCCATTTGAGGGGAAAATCGGCAATAACAACAGTTGGTTGAAGCTTTCCGCCAAACACCTGGGCATAAATAGCAAGCGGTCCCCGGCTTATATTGATCATCAGCCTGTGTTCATCAGTAGCTTTGAAAAACGGGTCATTTCTTTCTATAGTTTCATAGCAGAGTTTTTCCATTGCGTCGATCTCAATACCAACAGGAATACGCAATATCTTAATTCCGGCATAGAGTCTTTGGAGATGCTCTTTCAGCTTGAACTGCTTTTTATTAAATGACCGGGTCATCTCAAATACCATATCGCCAAACATAAGTGCAGAATCAAATATCGATATCTTCGCCTCAGCCTCTGGAACAAACTCACCGTTTAGATAAACTAATCTTGACATTTTATCGCTCTCCAATTTTTATTCATCGTGCCACTTAAAATCTTCTTCACGAAAATATCTCAATTTATAAGCAACCTTTTCTTCTTCAGGAATGACAATCTTATCCTTGCTTCCAAGCATCCTTTTTACATCTCTTGTGTCCCTTACCATAAGCTGCAATCCCCTTGATTCGAGGGATGAGGATTGGTCAGAGCCATACATACTTCTATCCAGCGTAATATGTCTTTCTATCGCAACAGCGCCCAGGGCAACAGCGAGTGTGGTCGGAAGAATCCCATGTTCATGGCCGCTATAACCGACAGGACAGTTGTACCTTTGCTGGATCGTTCTGATTATATTGATATTACACCATTCATCAGGGCATGGATATACCGAAACGCAATGCATTACAGTAAACGGGCAGGTCTTTTTCACAAATATGTCCACAACCCGGTCGATCTTTTCAAAACCTGTCATGCCCGTAGAAATGAATGTATGCTTGCCTTCGTCAGCCACCATTTCTACAAGGTTTTTGTGCGTCAGCATGGTAGACGCAATCTTGTTGAATGGTAGATCATATTGTCTCAAAAACTCCTGACTCTTTTCGTCCCACGCGGAGGCAAACCAGTAGATGCCTTTTGTTCTACAATACCGGTCAATTTCATCATACTGGTCTTTACCGAACTCAAGCCCCTCTTTTTGCGCCCGCTGGGTTGCTCCCCACGGGCTCTGTCTCGGTGAATCGAGCAGTTCTTTCGTGTAAACAATATCTATAGTTCTTTTCTGAAACTTAACTGCATCTGCACCGCAATCCTTCGCCATATCGATCAGCTTCTTTGCAATATCAACGCTGCCGTTATGGTTAATACCGATTTCTGCGATTACAAACGGCAATAGTTCCTGATTCTCATAAGGATTTACTTTCATTTACGCTCCCGATTTTTAAATTTTATTCAATTAAGCCTACAAACTCTCTAATCACACCTGAACCGCCCGGGGTAGTCAGGATAATGCTTGAAATCTTCTTGATCTCCACATTGGCGTCTGACGGGCATACAGGATATCCCACCGTTTTCATCACATCAAGATCGTTTATGTCGTTTCCTACGTACACCACGTTTTTGAGTAATATCTTATGCTCTTTGCAGTATGACTTTAATGCCGTTTTTTTATCGTCTACCCCTTTTAAGATAGGTAAATCCAATTTCTTTGCCCTTGCCTCCACCACCTTGTTTTTTTCCATTGTCAATATAATCTGCGGAATGCCCTTTTTCTTTATCATGCCTGTCGCAAGTCCATCCGCCCGGCTCACCGTTACGCTTTCCAATCCGTCTTCTCTAACGAGCACAGTGTTATTCGTCATAACCCCATCAAAATCATATACTATAAGCTCGATATTTTTAAGCTTAACCCCCTTCAGGGATCCCTTAAGAATATTTTTCCGCATATAGTATTCACATAATTCCAGATCCTCCGGATTATCTATTTCATGTGATTTCCACATGGGCATTTCGTATATGGCTATTTTACCACCGAGCCTGTTGCCATATTTCCTTATAACTTCAGGTTTAAATAAATATATGGAGCCGTTTTCGAGATAATAAGGTTTTCTATCCTGTCGCCTCCCTCTGTTTTTGTAATTGTATGTGAGACTTTTTAGCTTGCCCTCCGTAGAACCCCATACACAAAAATCATCAAGGACTGTTGCGGAAAAAAGAGAATCTGCATTTTCTGCTATAAACCTTTTTAATGCATCATCCATGTCATTATCATCACGGAGGGGCGATGTTGCCTGGAGAAATGCCACTGTTTCTATCCGCTGTTCCTTTTCAATCTCGGAGATCGCATGAATCAAAGCGCTTTCTGATGAAGCGGTATCAGTGGCAAGCTCTTCCGGCCTACAGATAACCTTAGCGCCATATGCGAGAGAAACATCGGCAATTTCAGCATCATCCGTGGAAACATAAACGCTGTCTATTCGCCTACACTTTGCGGCCTGCTCGATCGACCATGCGATCAGCGGTTTTCCGCAGAAATTGACGATATTCTTGCGTGGAATGGATTTTGAGCCGCCGCGGGCGGGAATAATTGCAATTATTTTACCTTTTTTCATATCATGTTTCCCTTAGAATACTTTAGTTATTGTGCTTTTTTAATTTTATCGCCGCATCGCCGGCAAGCCTCTCAAACTCAATTCGCCACTTTTCCCGGTCAATCCGATTATAAAGCCATTCAAAATCTGTAATCAGCTTTTCGGTTGTTTCCTGCTCCCACACAAGTTTTTGTAATGGTGTTGCCCATGGCAACTGCTGACCATACGACAATCTTTCATAAACAGTCTGAAAACCGTATATAACATATGGGTGATCGCTGAACAAGGCCATTGTTGCCGGACCGCTCGTTGTGCCGAGAAACATTATGCCTGTCTGAATTAGAGCCAGATCCTGTTCTATAGTTGTGTTATAATCCTTTGCAATAAGCACGTTTGAAAAACCCCGAAACCTTGTATCAATTTCTTCTTTTTCTCCTATCATCACAAACAATACATCGTAGCGCCGTTCACAGTAACCTATAAATTCCAGCCATGCATCAATAAAAGCATTACGATATAAATGGGCATTGACATTCCTCAGATGTACTATCACAGGTAATTTCAATTTCATATTGGCAGATAAAAAATAATAAGCCCACATAAGAACTGCCTTCTTACAGTTGACGGCTGGCAAAAAGCTATAGTTACTGTAATATTTGATCACAAAATTAAAATACTGTGTGTAATCGTCAAGTTCCCCATTTTCATTGTCTTTATAAGGCGGAAACACTATATACCTATCGTGATTATCTGCAATATACTTCGCTAATATTTCAGACGAATCAAATATAAAGAGTGATCCAAGATGTTGATTAACAAAAGCTAACGGTAAGTATTTTGAAAAATAATAATGAAAGTTATCTCTATCCATACCCCCATCAAATCTTGCCGGTTTTTCAGATTCACAAAGCATAGCAATATCAATCTTTTCTGCTTGATAAATTTCTCTGATGATAACAGATACTTGCTGAAAATAAAGAAATTCACCTACAGTAAAAGGTGATTTTCTAAAATCCCAAATACCTAAAATTCTCTTCTGTCCTGTGGCTTGTAATAAAAATACCGAACGAAGAGAAGGGCAAAACCAAGCTAAAATATTTTTGATTCTTTTTAAATAAACACGAAAGTTCATGTTATTAATAACCAGATTAATTCAATACATACTATAATAAGTTGGCACAAAAAAAACCGGCAATGTCTTTACGCAAAAGAATTCCAAGCCAGTTCTTCCTTAAAGCCACTAATTGCATATCAACTAATTTTTCGGTAAGTTGCTCATAAAATAATCTTTAAGCATTTTATGCACTGCTTCAGCATACTTAGTAGCACCGAGATTGCTCCAATGTCCGTCATGTGGTAGATTATAAAGCTTTGATATCTCTTTTATGTCTTTCTGTTCAGGAAAATAATCCGCCATAAAGACAATCTTTAAGTCTTTATCCCTTTTCATTGCCTCAATAACCAGAGGTGGTCTTGTCCTGTTGTGCAATTCAAGATTTGATGGACTATGGACGACTAAGAGCGGATATTGCCCGTTCCTTATAGCTCTGATCGATTCTATACCTTTCTCAACAAAAGTAATATCATCGACAATGTTGGATTTTTCACCGGGTTTACGCCAATACCTTTGATAACCAAATCCCCTTTTTAAAACAATTCTTTCAAAAGCATACGGGTATAATGAAAATATCAGTTTATTATGAAAAAATTGTTTTGCTACAAAACGTTTAACTCTTATAACCTTTTCCTTGTCGAAGGCAAGTTCTGAATCTTTAACAATAAATTCATAACTTGGAACACATTCAGGATTATCAAGACTAACTGGGCCTGATTTACAAAGCATTCTTATTTTGATTCCATCGATATTAATATATGGATCGCTCTTAGAGCTTGGTCCAGCATCTGTTTTTGACTTCTGTATCGACATTCTCCTAAAATCATCTTCTATAAAGTTGACAATTATCAAGTCCGGGCAATACTTAATAACTTTGTTGTTATATATTTGCGCAAAGTTTTCAAAACCTGCCCCCTGAACACCAAAATTCAATACCTTAAAATTCTTAATATCTAAAAGTATTTTTAGATTATTGTCTTTATTTAAAATCTTCTCCAGTATGTCAGGCCATGGGAAATCATTTGTTACACAAGCAGTTAGTGAATCACCTATTATTGCAATTCTATATTCTCCTGAAGGCTTTAAAAACGAATAGTCGTTTTCCGATACATAACCCTGATTGTTCGTAATAATTCTGTTCATACGTAGCAGATTGTGATTTCCATCAAACTGCATCCATTTTATATTCAGATTCTGTTTATAGAGGCCAGGCGAATCGGGGTCATTAAAATAATCGCTGACTATTACTATTCCGTATTTTCCATCCACGTATTTATTATAAAGATAGAATCTATATGAAACTTCCACACAAAGATAAGCAAACAGCACTGATACAAACAATAGAAGAAAATTAACTAAAGTAAATTGTTTCTTATGAAACTTCATCCATACCTCCGATATATTAAGACATTCTTGCTCTTAATAACGGGCTCAAATATTTCTTCAGCATCGTTAAGGCGTTCATCGCTTAATCTAAAAGTTGTGATAGGCAAGAATAACAAGAGGAACGATGATGACCTGTAACAACAAAAAACCAAATACCATTACTGTTGTAGAGTAATACTTGACTGATTAGGCCATGTATTTTGTTATGAAAAGATCATACAATCTGCTTTCCATTCATTCCTATTCCGTACAAGCCGTTATCGTCGAAAAACCCTTCTGCTTTGAGAAAAAATGTATGAACATCCCCGGAAAAAAATATAGAGGTTTCATTTCTACCGTTTGCAACACCCAACAGCAATGAGATAATGAGCCATCGGTAAAAAACCTGTATGAATTACCTCATCATTCGCACCAAACATAAAAACATACTTAAAAAATTTACCCATTTCTTCTTCCAGTCTTTCTCCTGAATACAAATTTACATGACCGGCCCTTGTAACAGTGGATGCATATTGGTTGGAAGTGATATTTGGCGTCCCAATTATTGCTATACCGTTATCATTTAAGAGATCGAGAACCTTCTTCCAGAATTTAATCATGTTTTCAGGTAAAATATGCTCAATAACATCAAAACTAACAATTGCATCATATGTTTTTTTGTTATCAGCCGTAAAAAAATCAACATCGTTAAATAAGATTTTTGAATCATTCCAATTTTTTTTCCCTATTTCAATTGCCTCGTGATCAGTGTCTATGCCTTCTGCCTGGCCGCACTCTTTAGCTAGCAACCATGTACCAAGGCCTTCACCACACCCAACATCTAAAACGCTTTTTTTTCTCCCGATCATTTTTGACGCAAACTTATAATAACTCATCATGTATAGTATTCGTCGTGGAGTGTTAAGAAATTGATAGGCTAGATGCTGGCCAAAAAACACCTCACGTTTACCCATAATTTCTTTAACCGGCTCCCAGCAGGATTGACTCATATCACTTTTCATCCTATTTTTCCTTTTTTTCGACATCCAATGCAAACAAGATAATGTGCCATAGGGGAAAAACCTGTGTGCACAATTTCATCGTTAATACCAAATACAAAAACGATATGAAACAGATTCTCCATCGCAGCCCTTAATCTATGTTCATCGAGCAAGTTCACATGGCCTGTCTGACTTGCTAATGAGGCATATGTCGACGATGTTACGTTGGGGGTGCCGACAATGCCTATGCCATCCTCTACAAGATTCGCATAAATAGTTTTAAAATATGCATGCTCGCACTCCGGAATTATATGCTCAACAACGTCAAGGCTTATTACTGCATCAAATTTACCATAAGCTTTGCCAAGAAAATCGTCCAAAATAAAGTTGATTTTGTCTGAGGATAAATTCTTTTTCGCTGCATCTATCGCATCGACATCCATATCCACGCCTGTATAGCTTTTTGCAGTCTCAGACAGAATTGGTGCACCGATACCTTCACTACATCCAAGCTCAAGTATATTCCTATCCCTTGATGACATTTTTGCTGCAAATTTATATCGTGATAATACAAAAGAGAGTCGCTTTGGATCGTTATAAAGATTAAATGACCAATGCTGACCTAATCTTATTTCTTTATTTCCCAATAAACGTTTTACTTCATCCCATACATCTTTTTCAGTGCGTATCTTTTCTTCCATCCTCATTCCCCAACCAGTTCTTTGCTACGGATTCTACACATTGCATTATCGGCGTGAAATCAAAGCCCACTTCTGTTAAGAGTCTTTCAGGAATCATGCTCGTATCCTTTGGGCGTTTGGATTTAAACCCAATTTCATCCAAAGAGACTCTCAGTACACGGCTCGGATCAATTTTTAAAAGACCTGCCAATCTTAATGCCAAGTCATATCTTGACCAAGCTTCAGGAGAACACACATTGACAATTCCATTAAACGATTTAGATTGGAGCAGAACAACTGCTCGAATTATGTCCTGTAATAATGTAGGACAAAAAATTTGATCATATGCGGAACGAATAGTACCTTCAGATGCTAGGATACCTGCCATTTCATCCAAGAGCGTGCCATCGTTCTTTTCAAGCGAAAATACCTTGCTCATACGTATAACCAAATAATTATTTTTACTTACCTCTTTTATTTTCTCCTCTACCTCGGCCTTTTGTCTTCCATACTCGGTTACAGGACAAACCTTTGCGTCATCTGAATACTTGCCCCCTTCTCCACTAAAAACATAATCACTCGAAAAATAAATAGGCCTAATCCCCTCATCCACAAGCTGCCGAACGAGCTCCAATGTTCCATCAACGTTAATTTTTTTAGTTAGTTCTCTTTCTTTTTCGCATTTATCAACTTTAGAAACAGCAGCTAAGATTAATGCATCTTTATAATCTTTTTCGGCCAGCTTTAAGCTCGATATATCCGGTTTCATTAAATCGAAAAAAAGGGTAGTATCATTTACAACTCTTTTGTCAAGGCAGTAACAGTCAGAATATATTGTGCGATAGAACGATGAAAATCCTGAACCGATAAAACCTGAAGAACCAATGATGACAGTTTTAGGAGTATACGTTTTCAATATTAAGTTGTCTTATCCTTGCTTATCTTTCGATATAATCTTCTTCATCTTTCTCGCACATTTAACACCACCTTCCCCAAACAAAAAACGGGTTATGTTAAATATCAACAAATACAAAGTTTTTTTAGCAAACAACACTTTTTCATATTCTAAAAAGAACAGAACTTTTTTTACAAACGCATAAGAATGATTTTCAACTTCGTTCCATTTTGGTGAAAGTTCATCCGAATGTATTTTTATTGCATGTCTGAAGAAAAGTCTATGGTGTGCATTTGTGCTATATTTTGCCCAAACAGCTATTTTAAATGGTATTGCTCTATACTTTTTGTCAATTTGTCCAAATCGCTCACGTTCGCTCATCTCGATAACTGCAATATCATCGGAATCCGTAACAATATGGATATCATTAAAATTCGGACAGGCGTAATAAAAATAATCACCATCAACAGTCGTTTCAAAATCGACTACGTTATTCGATGGATTTATCATTAGAGGATGGAGGTGGAACGCCCTGAGTAAAATCCCTCCATCATCTACATTCCAATATATATGAGATGGCCAACTATTAATTTTTCCCTTATTCCAAAACAATGATTTCGTTAATGGGTGCATACTATCCAAAGATAGTTTTACAAGTTCACGGGAGGAGATATTTATTGTATTGTCACTTTCTTGATAATATTCCATTAGCAACTCAGAAACAAATCTTTCCTTCTCGACCCTGAAACCAGCAACCATTATGGCCCTCTTGCCGGTTTTGCAGATCTTTACAACATGTGAAAAGCTTCCGTCAGAAAAAATAGCGTCAGGTGTTAAAAAGATGAGTGCAGAGCTTGTTTTTAATGCTTTCTCAATTGCCATTTTATGACAATCAGAAAGAATGCTGTGAAGGGCTTCCGTTTCCGGAACATGAATAAATATTATTTCAGTGGATATAATATCGGTTAACTGCTTGAATACCTTCGAATTTTTTATAGTCTGTGCATCTTCAAACGTCGTATATATTTTATATACAGCCCGTTCGTTTTTGAAAGCGGGAAGATTATTTGGTGATAATTGGCTCGGAATAACAACGCGGAGAAATAAATCCGTAAAAGACTTTCCCCATACAACTGTAATTAGGTGGTAATTCATTGCCATCAAAACCCTTGCTTGGTTATGTCAATTCACGTGAATTGTCAGTTCCGGTCGGATACCGATCAATTAACTCTGTGTTCCAGTATAACTTTGGTCTAATTGGCCCAAGCCAAGGTCCATTATATTCTTTACTCATTTCTCCAATGTCATAAACGCTAAATGAAATAACGTCTTCTAATTGAACAATTGCTTCATTTATTTTCTGATAAGCAATCGCAATATATACATAATATTTACCGTTATTAAGCAAATTTGCCGGTATCCGACACTCAGTCTTATATAAACCAACACAATAAGGTTTTTCATACCATATATCTTTTCCAATATTAGCGGATGGAGCATTAACCGAAGTAAAAACCCATAAATCATCGCTGGACTTAAGATTTATGTTTACAATATATTTTTCCCCTTCTTTGAAATTCCAGAACTTTATTTCAATAGTAACATCTTGGTCAGTAGTAAACTCGCTAGTTATATCACCCTGCGAAGAGACAACACTCACAGAATGCACCTTGAGATCATTATTACCCGGAACAGTATCGGAAATATCCCATTTCACAGATCCACTTTCATTAATATGAGATTTTGATATATAGTAGTTTATTATGTCTACCGAAGGACCTTCTTTTTCAATTTTTCCATTAGTTAACAAAATAGTTCTCTGGCATAAATTCCGAACACTTGACATATTGTGCGATACAAACAATACCGTTCTTCCACCACTCGATATTTCTTCCATTTTACCCAGACATTTTTTCTGAAACTGTATATCGCCAACGGCAAGCACTTCATCAACCAGTAAAATTTCTGGTTCAAGGTGGGCCGCTACCGCAAATGCCAAACGCACATACATTCCTGATGAATATCTTTTTACCGGTGTATCAAGAAATTTTTCTACTTCTGCAAAAGCAACTATTTCATCAAACTTCTTCTTTATTTCAGCATGTCTCATCCCTAGGATTGCGCCGTTCATAAATATATTTTCCCTGCCCGTTAACTCAGGATGAAATCCAGTGCCAACCTCTAGGAGGCTGGCTACACGGCCATTAATACGTACCTCGCCCTCTGTGGGTTCTGTAATCTCACTCAATATTTTCAGCAGTGTACTTTTGCCTGCACCGTTCCAGCCAATAATTCCTATTTTTTCGCCCACCCGAACATCAAAAGTAATATCTTTTAGCGCCCAAAATTCTTGTTGATCCACATTTTCATTATTCTTTTTAAAGAGATCTTTAACAGCGTTGGCCATAACGTCGCGCAAAACCCGGTATCCCTCTCCACCTCCCTGTCCAAGCAAATAACGTTTCCCCAGATTTTTTACTGATATAATGGTTTTTTCCATCTTAAATGACATCCGCAAAAGTCCTTTCCATTTTTCTAAAATATAATAGGCCACCCATAAAAATAATAAGAACGGAGACCGCGCTTACGATAACACCCGTCCAATGAGGTGTTACAGTTCCCAATAGACTCCACCTGAAGCCATCAATCACACCTACCATAGGATTCAAAGAGTAAAGCAATCTCCATTTCTCCGGAACAATGGAGGAGGAATAAGCAACAGGTGAGATGTACTGGCCTGCCTGTACCAAAAAAGGTACAATATAAAACACATCCCTAAACTCAACATTTAAGGCTGACAGCCACAAACCTATACCTAATGCAGCAGTAAATGCCAGCAACAAAAATAATGGGAGATAAACGATATTCATAGTAGGCACAATCTTGTACCAAACCATCATACCGATAAGAATAACAAAAGAAATACAAAAATCAATTGTTCCCGAAATGACGGCACTAGTCGGAATAATTAGGCGTGGGAAATATACTTTAGATATGATCCCGGCGCTACCGACGACAGAACGACTTGATGAGCTCATGGAGTTCGCAAAAAACTGCCAGGGTATGAGGGCGGCAAAGGTCAGAACGGGATAGGGAACGCCATCTGAAGGCAATTTTGCCAACTGTCCAAAGATAACTGAGAAAACAACCATTGTAAATAACGGTTGCAGAATACTCCAAGCGATGCCGATGAATGCCTGTTTATACCTGACCAGGATATCACGAAGAGCAAGAAACCAAAAAAGTTCCCTATATCGCCACAACTCATTAAAGTCAACTCCAATAAGTCCATGACGTTTTCTAATGACTTTAATATGCTCCGTATTCAATAATTGCCTCCAGTTATTTCGGTTCTCTCTTGTAACTTTTCATATTTAACTGTTTTCCAGAGTCTCATGAATATATTGTCCGTCCAGCGGTTACGTCCGTCAATACTTATTCTTATATTGTTTTTTGTGAGAATGTCTGTAAATTCAAGGGAGGTAAACTAATTCCCTGATTGGTATTGAATATGTCCCGTGTTCCATATTTATATATTGCCTCTTAAAGGGTTAGTTGGAACCATTAATCAATCGATTAAATTCTTCCGAATCCCTGATGCGACAACTTGCATTCCTAAATGCCCCCGTAAAATAATTGATCTTAATATCAATCTGACGATTAAAAAGAACCCCAGTCAAAAGTCCATTTACTCTAAAAAGTTTTGGAAATTCAGTAGTCGCTTTGAGATTTGTAATTGTTAGACAATGGCTAAATTCAAAAGGCAGCACAAGCAGACTCATGCCCTCACTTTTAGCTCTTACAAAGACATCTCCATTGTTAACGAAAAGCTCTGTTGAAGTAGTATTGACAAGATCAACGTCAACCGGTGAGTTCAAAACCACATCCGTTGTCGGTTGAAACTGGGGTGACTTGAGCAAAGAAAGAGTATCCTCGAGATTTTTTGAAATAAAAACCTTGACAGGAGAATAATTACCTATGTTGGGGTTGGGCACTTCATATAAAAATAATGACTTATTATCATATAATGAAATTTGTTCTCTTAGTTTTCCAATCGGCAATTTATCATCAGAAATTATGTAACGAACCCCAATTGTTTGCAAAAATGGTAAATGAAATTCCCTCCAAACCATTACACTACGCATTTGAAGGTCGCCGGGTTTCGACAAAAAAACCTTCGTAAAAGTATAGAATGCCGGGGATATCAGGGAATTGTGTTCAAATAACGAAGGTATACCATAAAACCAAAGACCGACCATTCTATGATCGTTTCCGACTTTATCGATCATTTTCCCATCCAATCCATGTAGGTCAAGCCAACCAACATTGCCGACAAGATTCCTCCCTGTAAGTGTCAAAACCCTTCCTCGATATAGCGTGCTCGAGGATAAACCAATGTTATTTTCAAGAACATTTATTATTGGAGTTCTTTCAGGCGGATAACGCTTAATGTGCTGTGATTTTGACTCACCCATAAAATTCTTAATTGAAATTATTCCAAATAGTAGTACAAATAAGCTGGGCATTATTAAGTATATAAATTTTTTTTTAATACAAAATAAATTTAAACGTAAAAAACGACTGATTAGATATGATATTATTTGGTAACTTACTAATATAAAATATGAAAAAAATATAGCATAAAAAGGCCATAGATAAAATTCAAAGTAAATCGGTGATGGCCCTCTCCAATCAAAATACACTGAAAACGTACCGCATAAGACTATTAGTGTACTAAAGATTAAAACCACCAAAGACGATAAGTGCGCATCTTTATAGTTAGTTGCGAAAACAAATAATGCACCTAGTATTGCATATAAGAAAAAATATCGGTTAAAATGTGAATGAAAAAAAATTGAAACAAAAGACCAAGACATTCTGTCGTTTTTCATTTCCAAAGGAAAGTAAGATAAGGCCGTATATTTAAACAATCCCCATAAGTGGTGCAAAAAACCAATTGCGTACAATATTAAAATAGTTACCAAAACAAAGCATATTTTAAATATTATTTCTTTATTTAATAACCCTTTGTTTTTAATGCTTAATAAGATTGAGACTATGCCAACAATCAATAGGATGGGAGCATGCAATACAAAGTGTGTTGGCATTGATAATAATAGGTATACGACCATGGCCAAAATAATTAATCCATAACATATTGAAGCTGACAATCTTGAATTGCCAATCTTAACGAATAGAGCAACAATAAAGGAGTTTATTGAAACACCTGTTGCATATAATGGGCTTAAAATTAGTATAGGATAGATTTTAGGATCACCAAAAACTGGCAGAGAAATCATCGGAATTAACCAGCCAGCCCCTAAAGATATCAACCAGTTAAAGCCTAAAGTTCTTGATAAAAATATTGTACTAAGAAACAACATGGAAGCCATGATGGTATTAGCAAAGGATGGGTTATATGTGCCATTGCCTAAAATAAGAGGGATAACAAAACTAGGTATTAAAAGTAATTGACAAGGGAACTGAATATTGCCCAATGATTGTAAAATATCATTTTTAAGACCAGCGTTCAGATTAAACACTCGATAGTGTTCTTCGGCTAGTGTAACAAAATAAGACATATCGGCTGTCCATATGTAATCATAGCCTCTCTCTCTTAAGAAAAAAGCAAGTCCAAAAAATATTATAAAAATAAATATATTTAATACAACAATGCTCATTGGCAAACTGTTTTTATCAATCACTACATGATTGTGAATCTGTTTAACTAAATAATATGCATTATGTATCTTATTTAAAGACATAATAATTATACCCAACATTATTACTTTATAGATGTTTAAATACGGCCTTTGATAAATTTTATCTCATTAATCATTTCCGTACCATACACAAAAGACTATGTCGCAACTTACCAATAATAATATCTTCATCATGACTCCAAACTAAATCAAAACCAAAATCCTGATATAGCATGTTCAGCAGACGCAGATCGACTTTAAGGTTAGGCAAAACAAACTGGTAGTTAATACGGTCTTTTAGTACGTTATCGGGATACCCCTTGTAAACCAAATTAGCCATCTGGAGCAGTAACCGACGTGTTGCTGGCACATCAACTCGTCTTAATAGAGTTCGAAAGGCTAACAGCAAAGTGTTATAGAAACAATGGTTGGGAAGTGTGACCAACAAAAAACCACCGGGACGAATTTCGGCCGCTATTTTGCCAAAAAGTGCATGCTGTGTTTGTGAAATGAGTTGAAGTGTGCTATCAGATACAATAAGATCAAAGGGTTCAAGTGCAACATTCATATAATCTGCCAAGATATAGTTTATGTATACGTCTCGAGACCTATTCGAATAGCTTCTCGCCAACTCTATGTTTGGCACAGAAATGTCAATGCCGATTAATTCAGCATCTTGCCTTACACTGCCTATTTCGCGCAACAAATATCCCATACCACAGCCCAAATCAAGTACACGGGGAGCATCAATCCCTTGCAAAGTTTTAATAATAAAAGGCATCAAGAATTGAACACGGCGCGGCGCGGCACTGAATTTGGTAGAGGCATAATCGGTCATAAGGACTTCTCGTCAGGTTTTATGGAGGGGCATAGTATTAAATATTTCATCTGTAGTTGCAAATCGAAAAGCTGGTTCTTCAGAAATCCATTCAAGAAAATGTCTATAAATATTGAACATTTTTTTGTTGCCGGAGAAACGGTATTCACAATGAGTTAGTAAAACTACTACACCACCTGAACGAGCGATGCGGACAGCACAGTCGCGCCATATCTTCAGGATATCATCAGGATTGTAGCCTAAAAACCTTAGACTTCCGTCACGCGGCAAAGAAATGGGCAGAACAGATATACCCCCGATATCAAAAGGTCGAGCGCTTGCACAACCATTGTTGGGGCAAGGAAAGGGACCGCCCGATGTTGGAATACTGCTATCATAACGATAAAGCCTTTTAAGTTCAAAGTATAATTCAGGCGTGCGCAACAAGGAAGGTGCACGATACCCGCGGACGCCATAACACTCCACAAGCGAGCGAACTGCATCAATCCTTTTTCGTAGTTCATGTAAGTCAGCAAAGGCTGTTCTATTGGCATGATCAAAACCATGGATACCGAGCTCATGTCCTCGAGCAACTAATTCGTCAAGCATACCCCGATCAAGTGACCACCCAAAAGGCACAACATAATTCACAGATCTTGACCCAATAGATTCTTCAATAGGAAGAAATTTTTTGATGGCATTAAACAAGCCTTCTTTTGAATCAATGTCATGAGTCAGTATCACGGGACAAGGGCCATGAAAGGGACTGCCTTGACAGAAAAGATCCGATAGAAAATCAGAACTGAGATCCAGAGGCCAATCAGGGAAAATAGACCATGTGCGATGGCGAACCCGTTGAATACGGCCAATAAATGATGCGACAAGTGTTCTTATTGCAGGGGGTATAAGGTGGTATGGTAAAGGAAAACGTGAACTAATAGGCTTCTGAGGTGTAAACGCTGCGTGTAGGAGCACAGCTGTATTGCAATCCTTGGGTGCAAGGGGAAGATCTCGAGGCAATCGTAAATTATCACCGGGACGAAACACCGGATTAATTTGACTAAGTATGCTTGCCGGCACGGTAACCGTTTCACCCATAGCCCAAGACACACGCTCATGATGTCCAACGTCAGATACAAGCGCACGGATTAAAGATTCGACCATATAACAATGTCCTTATTCATCATCACCCAATCGTTGATGAAATACAGTGGTCTGCGTACAATCTGGATATAGACAACACAAACGCCATGACAGATTCTATAAATTTCATCCACTCATCGGCCAACACTATATCAACCTTTCATTTGGATGTTCATATATTTTGAAATTAACGCTCTTTGGCAATAAAAAAACTGATTCCGCCGGAAACAACAAGAGTTAAACTTAAAACTAAGTAACTAATCAGGCCTAATAGAAATCCTGCCTCCGGGGACATGCCATTTAATTTAAACAAGCAAGCATAAGTCCCTTCCCTTAATCCAATACCCTGTATACTTGCGGGCACCAATCTAACCAGTTCTGCTAAGATAACAACCAGTCCCAGTTTTTGAAAGGAAATGTCTATACCAAGACTATTTGCAACTATTCCTACCATTAAAATCCAAACACATGTTCCAACGAGAGAAAGTCCAATTAACTTCAAAAATTTATTTTGTGTTTCAAAACATAAACCTTCTTGGATATAGGTAAATATTTTCCCAAAAATATTTAACAAGAAATTATTAGCGCATATTTCCAAAAAACCTTTTATAAAGGGAACTTCGAAAATTACCAAAATTATAAATATAATAAAAAGTCCTGTGATATTATAGACCTTTAACGTCCCTATCCATTCTGGGTCAGTCACCCAGAGAACGGCAAGAAAAAAAAGATAAAGGAACAGATACGAGAGCAGGCCAAGCATCCGTTCCTTAATTAAACAAAACAGTATTGATAGTTTGCTGTCCGTAAATTTTTTCAGCGACACCAGTCGGTAAATATCACTTCCTAAATTCGCGGGAGTGAAGGTGTTTAAAAAATTGGAGTAATAGTAAATTTTCATTTGTGCCCTAAATGAAAGTCGAACGATCATATTAGTAAGCATATACCAACGTATAAACATTATTAAATAAATTAAAATACATGTGAATAATGCTAACAAAAACATCAAGGGATTCAAAGTTTTGAAAGCAATTAAGAGCGTTCCCCAATCCAAAAAATATAGAGCTATGCAAAGTAATAAAACACTTATTGCCATTTTAATTATTTTATTCAAGATTATTCGTCGCCTGTTTGTGTATTATGACCTTTTTGACAATTTACCTGTTCGCTTACAAAATATAATGGCCTATGAACTGCCTCCGCATATATCCTATAAAGATATTCCCCAACAATACTCATAAGCAAAAACTGAAGGCTAAAAAAAAATGATACCGTCACCATAACACTCGTCCAACCCGGTAAAGGATTGCCGGAAAACCAAGATACTATAAGATAAACTAAAGTTATAAAAGTTAGCAATGATACACCCGCACTCATTAAAGTCATTACCCTTATGGGCAATAACGAAAAGCCGATAAAGGCATCATACATGACCTTAATCATTTTACTAAAATTCCAACCCGATACACCAGCCACCCTTTTTCTACGGTCATATTCAACGACATCCTGCTCAAATCCGGTCCAGGCAACAATAGCAAAGGTTATCCTGTTATGTTCCTTAAACTTTCTAAAACATTCTGCCACAGTTCTATCTACCAAAAAAAAACTGCCAGTAGTAAATTTTGATCCTTTTGGCATCGCATAACGGCGTATGAGGGTAAAAAAAAGATTGCTGAAAAAAATTCGCCAATTTTTATCTTTCCTGCTCCTCCTTTTTCCCCAAACAATTTTGGCTCTTCTTTCCCATTTTTTAAGAAATTCAATTATAACTTCTGGCGGATCTTGCAAATCACACGCTAAAGTGCAAAGAATATCGGCATCGGCAAAATCAAATCCCGCACACAAGGCAATATGTGATCCGTAATTGCGGGACAGACGAATCCCCTGAAAACGTCTATCTCTTTCGCATATCTGCTTAATAATCTCCCAGCTATTATCTTCACTTCCATCATCTACAAACAATACACTAAAATCATACGCTTTCACGGGTAATAGCATTTTACTTATCTCTCTTTCATAGACAAAAAGCGACGCCTCTTCGTTATAAACTGGCGTGATAACGAGAACGCTAGGATTACTTATTCCGGAAACACGTTTATTCATGGGATTCCCACACTTTGAAGCCTGGCCCTAAGAGCAAGGCAAGTCTTCGGTTTGGTTCATCATAAAGTTTACGCAATTTATCCCTCACGCGAGTAGACATTGTCAACGAATCCTCCCTTGACACATCGTTGACTTTACCTAAAGTATTACCATCTTCCCGCCTGGGGGTCACACCTATAAACCTATGGACCCTTTCTATAAATATATCAGCGGACTCTTCTATATCCTCAAACTTCAAACAGAGTATTTGCTTGCGCGGAAATAAACAGAAGTATGGTTCAAGCAAATCAACGTATAGTCCCCTGGAAAAATAAGCATGAGGTCTTGAATAGCGAAGGTTTTCCGGTAATTCCTTTTCCCTCTTATCCTCCAATAATAGGGCGGTTTCAAAATCTTCCTTTTCCATCTTATTATTTGTTGACCACAAATAATTAGAAAATGCTCTTTCCACAGGGTCTCTCAAAATAAAAATCAGTTTAATGTTTGGAAGGTGTTTGTAAATCCTTTTCGCTACAGTTGCTGCCTCTAAATAGTTGGTTGTCTTTTCTCCATATATTTTGTGTATACCGGAATCCGGAAACCAAGTCTTAGCGTAATACTCAATGCCTTTTTCGTATAATTTATCTATAAGAAAAAATTTGGGTTCCGGTTTTATCGGTTTAGCCATATGAATCTCCGGATGCATATCAAGAACTTGATAAAGCCATGATGTACCAGAACGAGGCGCACCCCCTATTATAAAATCAGGCAATCTCATCTTCTCTTAAGACCTCTTTTTACGACCTTCATATATGTTGGCACATAATTGTGTTAAATTATATATTTCCCGAATCTACGGGAATTTAAAGAAAATATGTGATGTTAGAAGAGCCATCTCTATTTTATTACACCAAAAACTGCATTGATAACCACTTTCGCATCTATATCCTCCATCTGCGGATAAAGTGGAAGAATAATACAAGTATCCCTCGCCGCTTCACTTTCTGGAAGGCACCCTTTTGGCCACCCATCCTTATAGGGTAGTTCAAGATGTGCACACATAATACCTCGTCTTGTGCTAATCCCCATTTTCCGAAGGTCTTGCATAATATTTTTCTGCCTTAACTTCCCTTTAAGCCTTATAACAAAGCTCTGCCAATTTGTTCGCGCGAAAGAAAGTTCTCGAGGAAGTTCGAGTTCAGGAGTTGCTGAAAACTCTGTCATATAAAGGTGTGCTATATGACGCCTCTTCTCAATAAGATCAGGAAGTCGCTTGAGTTGTTCAATACCTATTGCAGCTTGTATATCGGTCATACGATAATTATATCCTGAAAGGTAATAATCCTCGAAGACAATCTCTGCCGATCTATGTCTCACTGCATCTGGAACGCTCATGCCGTGTTGACGCAATAGACGGAATTGTCTATCATATTTATCATTGTTAGTCGTAAGCATTCCGCCGTCGCCCGTTGTGATTACCTTTCGGGGATGAAAACTAAAACAGGCAACGTCGCCGTGTGGCTTGCCTATTTTCTCCCATGACTTAAAGTTGTCAACGGAAATTTCGCTTCCAATTGCACAGGCTGCGTCTTCCACAACAGGAATATTATACTGCCGGGCAATAGAAATTAAATTCGGGAGATCTGCGGGAACACCTACCTGATGGACTACAAGGAGTGCACCTAGCCTCCCTTTTGGTTTTACCATACCAAAGAGGGGGCTCTTAGGGGTTGCTATTCTATCCACATCTTTGTACCAGAGAAAACCCTCCCTTTCTTCAAAATCAGCAGAAAGAGTAATAGACAACGCATTCGGGTCCATATTGAAATTTGAACTATCAATATCCACAAAAACAGGCTCGGCCTGACAATGGCGGATAGAATTAGCTGTGGCAATAAAGGAATGGCTCACGGTAATGACCACATCGCCCGGGCGGACACCTACTGAGACGAGGGCAAGGTGTAAAGCTGCGGTGCAACTTGATACAGCACAGGCACAAAGTGCACCGGTATAGTCCAAAAAAGCGTTCTCAAATTCAACTACTTTTGGCCCCTGTGTTACCCAACCAGATAAAATCACATCTCTGGCTGCTTTTGCCTCTTCTTCACCTAACAGCGGTAATGCAACTGGTATTTCTTTCATAAATCTTTCAGAAAAGATTCTTGCTCAACTGTTTCCCAGTTCTCATACTGCAGAGACGCAAATACCTTCTTGTCTACGGGTACATTTTCACGAAACCAAGAGATTGTTTTCTTTAGTCCATCACGTATGGAAATTTGAGGAATGGAACCGAGAGCTCTTTCCAGTTTTGTGGAATCCCCGTAAAGTCTCAAGACATCGCTTGGCCGTCCCTTCAGTCGAAGATACGGTTTATCGACGCCAATAATTTCGGAAATTATCTCTGCGATTCGTAAAATTGATACTTCTTCACCACGGCATACATTATACGTTTCCCCTAAAGCATCATCACACTCAAGGAGTTTTATCATGAAACTAGCGGTCTCGGTCACATACGTAAAGTCCCTCGTCTGGCTACCATCACCATAGATCGCCATGGATTTGCCTGAAAGAGCACAGAGGATAAACCTCGGTATAACCTCACCTTTACAGCCCTCGTAATGTTCCCGTGGTCCATAGTTGTTGTGTGGACGGGCAATAATTGAAGGAAGCCATCCTGCCCTATGGAACACTTGAGTATAATATTCGCCCGCCAGTTTCGATGCACCATAAATAGTTTCAGGGCGGTAATGATATTCTTCGGTCATGGGAACAATACTGGCTGTTCCATTTACTTCAGAACTTGAGCAATAAAGGAATCGCCTTACTTTTCCTGCTACAGAGGCCTTTAGAACATTCAATGTCCCTGTAGTATTAACCTCGTGAACTATGGTTGGCTGTCTAAGACTCAATCGAACGTTCTGACATGCGAGGTGAAAAACAAAATCAGCACCTCTAATGCATTTTGAAATCTCTGATTCATCTCTGATATCAGCAACAACTACATGAAGAAGGGTATTATTTTTGTGATCTTCAAGATTCCTCCAACTGCCGGTGGAAAAATTATCAATTACTATAACCTCGTTGTTACGGGAAAGTAATATGTCTACCATGTGACTTCCAATAAAGCCTGCACCACCAGTTATAACGACACGGCTATTTGCAATATCCACTTAACACCCCCCCATAAAATATACTTGTATAACCAAATGTCTCTCATTACGCCTTATTATATTATTCATAAATAGATTCATTTTACCAATTCACTTAAGCATTGTGCAACATACTCAACAGACTCATCGGTAAGTTCAGCAAACATGGGCAACGACAGAACCTCCTTTGCGGCCTTTTCTGCATTTGGGAAGTCGCCAAACTTATACCCTAGATCCGCGTACGCTTCCAACAAGTGTACCGGGAAAGGGTAGTGGATATTTGTCTGAATGCCTTTTCTATTAAGCACGTTCTGAGTTTCCGTCCTGTTGGGGATGCGAACTGCATAAATGTGATATACATGCCGGGCATAAGGCATAGCCGTGGGAGTAAGAATCCCGCTATCAGCAAAAAAACTATCATAAAGTGCAGCCCTTGACCTTCTATCTTTAGTCCATTTTTCCAAGTACCGGAGCTTAACCCTGAGCACAGCACCTTGGATTCCTTCCATGCGATAGTTAAATCCTTTTAATTTATGTTCATATTTTTTCTCTGCACCCCAATCCCTCAACATTCGCACAGTCCTGTCGTATTCGGGGTTATCCGTTACTACCATGCCACCCTCACCACAGGCACCAAGATTCTTGCCAGGATAAAAACTAAAGCAACCAATATCACCCATACTACCCACACGCCGACCTTTGTATTCTGCACCATGCGCTTGGGCAGCATCTTCAATGACCAAAAGTTTATGGCAGCGAGCAATATCGAGTATCGGGTCCATATCTGCCGGCTGACCATATAGGTGAACAGGTATAATCGCCTTAGTTTTTTCTGTGATGGAGGATACAATCCTGTCCGGATCAATGGTATATGTAACAGGATCGATGTCAACAAACACAGGGAATGCACCAACATAGCAAATTGCAGCCACGGTAGCCACGAATGTATTGGGGACAGTAATCACTTCATCGCCAGGACCTATACCCCCAGCAAGAAGGGCAAGGTGAAGCGCGCTTGTCCCAGAGTTGACTCCAATCGCATAGCTTACATTGGAATATTCAGCAAATTCCTCTTCAAAACAAGTCACCTCTCTACCTAAAACAAACTGAGTGCTTTCAAGAAGATTGAGGATTGCCGTATCGATCTCATCTTTGATCGAATGGTACTGCATTTTCAAATCTAAGAATGGTATCATAAAAAGATTCTCCTTTGTATCAACTGCCCCGCAGCAGAACTGAGAGGTATGTAAGTAAATTCATATTACCCTGAAAAACCCAGGTTTCTCGACACTTCTTTACGGAAACCCCGGAGCGAGCTCCGAGGAATATAAACGATTTAAAGACTTAATGTTACGAGGCGTCCTCTCTCTTTCATGGAGATTGTAGCACCTTCGAGTATTTTCACCACACGTAATCCCATTTCTCCATCAGAAAGGGGACGTTCCTTCCCCTCAATACAGTTGATGAAATGGAACGCTTCTGTCCGTAATGCTTCTGCTCTGTTGTATTGTGGTGCCCACATATCACCAACACGATACCCGATTAGCATCTGATATGTACTATCAGGATTATTGTTCAGGGTGACCCCCGAATCATATATTTTTACCTTCTCGCTCGGCTCGATGTCATTGAAAACTACCATCTTTTTGCTACCCGCCATGAGTGTCTGGCGAAGCTTTACAGGGGATAGCCAGTTTACGTTGATGTGCGCTATTAAGTTAGAATCAAAAAACAAAGTCATATAAGCAGTGTTCTCCTGGCTACCATCCACATGCCCCATGCCTGTAGCCGATACAGCAGTCGGCTTGGAGCCAAGAACGTAGTCCATTATTGATATGTCATGAACAGCCAAATCCCACATAACATTGACATCATGTTGAAATAAACCTAAGTTGACTCTAATCGAGTCATAATAATAAATCTCACCTAACTCTTTACGATCAACCAACTCTTTAATCTTACAAATTGCTCCAGTATATATGAAAGTGTGGTCTACCATAAGTACAAGATTAGCGTTGTTCGCGGCTTCAATGAGTCGTTCACCCTGATCAGAATTGAGCGTCATAGGCTTTTCAATGAAAACATGTTTACCAGCTTTAATTGATTCCATGGCGATCTTAAAATGAGTCGACACAGGGGTTGCTATTGCAACCGCATCTATGGATGGGTCATTTAGCATCTCTTGGTAATTTGTTGTTGTCTTTATCGAAGGGTATAAGCTCGCGAGGGGGTTTAGTCGTTCGTTCTTCAAGTCGCACGCCATTATCAGTTTTGCAGATGAAATTACAGAAAAATTACGGACAAGGTTCGGTCCCCAATAACCACATCCTATGACTCCAATTCCTATCATAATTATTGCCTCCTTTGTATGTATCTTTCAAGTCTCGCAGGTACTCCCTTTACGATTGCAAAATCAGGTACATCCTGAGTCACAATGGAACCCGCACCTACCATAGCCTTTTCTCCTATAGTTGTTCCACACATTATTACTGCACCCGTGCCTATAGAGGCACCTTTTTTTACCAGCACCGGGGTTACCAACCAGTCTGCTTCAGTTTGAGGATGACCGTCCGTTGTGGCTTCAGGATAGCGGTCATTAATAAACATAACGCCATGGCCTATAAATACCTCATCTTCTATGGTTACCCCTTCACATATAAAGGCGTGAGATGATATCTTACATCGAGCACCGATATGGGCCTTTTTCTGAATTTCAACAAAGGCTCCTACCCTTGTTTCATCACCAATCACACAACCATAGAGATTTACAAGTTCAGGTTGAGGTATTCTTACCCCTTTTCCAAGTTTCACATCAAAATTTATTGGCATACTTCTATCTCCTAAGGCTGATTATTTAATAAAATGATTAGACATTTTAAAATGTCTCTGGTACTTCTGAACCGCAGGCCGATATATCACGTCTCTCTCCTTCGGATTATTCCAACTTCTTCAAGCCTATCGGTTAAGGAATCAATAATATCAATTACACTCTTTCGATTAGTTTCTATAATTATTTCCGGGGCAATAGGTTCCTCGTATGGAGAACTTACACCGGTAAATTCGGAAATTTTTCCCGACATAGCCTTTTTATAGAGGCCGTGCGGGTCTCGCTTTTTACACACTTCCAGTTCACATTTCACATAAACTTCAAAAAAACTTCCATCAGGAAATAGAGATCGTACAAAGTCCCTGTCTTTTTTTAAAGGGGATATAAAAGCACATAAAACAATATTTCCATTTTCAAAAAAAAGTTTTGCAGCCTCTCCAACGCGCCTAATATTTTCGCTTCTATCACTCTCAGAAAAACCTAAGTCTTTGCACAGTCCATGTCTTACGTTATCTCCATCCAACAGCACCGTTTGAAAACCAGACTCAAACAATTTCTTCTCAAGATGTCTGGCTATCGTTGATTTCCCGGAACCGGAATAACCTGTAAACCACATTACAGAGGCCTTGTGACCATTCTTCTTTTCTCTTAATTCCCTCGGAATATTCCACCCATGCCAAATTGTATTGGGGGATTTGTCCTGCACGAAATTTTTTATCATTTCTTTTTCAGCTAAACTATCCAACTTCTTTGTAACACCCCTGATAATGCCTGAAGCTACCGTATGATTTGTAAGCGGATCAATTAGAATAAAAATACCGGTTTTGTTGTTTATCCTGTATGGATCAATAAATACAGGTAATGATGTATTTATTTCAACCCTTCCAAGTTCATTCAATAAAAAAGTATCTGTATGCTCTCTATGAAGGGTATTAACATCTATTTTATATAAAATATTTGAAACAAAAGCCTTAACCTGCTTTGTGGTGTGTTTAAGAATATATGGTTTATTTGGTGAAAGAGGCTGTTCATCCATCCAAAAAATAGTTGCATCAAATCTATCTGTTAGTTGAGGAAGATTGTTTTTCCTGACTATCATATCTCCTCTGCTAACGTCAATTTCATCTTTAAGCGTAAGGATAACCGATTGTGGAGCAAACGCCTCATTAAGCTCACCATCATAAGTAACGATAGATTTTACTGTCGACCTTTTGCCTGATGGCAAGACAACAACTTCTTCGCCAGGAGAAATTGTACCTGATGCTATTTTGCCTGCAAAACCTCTAAAATCATGATTAGGGCGGCTGACATATTGAACGGGGAATCGAAAATCTACAAGATTTCTATTGGATGATCCATGAATATTCTCAAGGTAATGAAGAAGAGTGGCACCATCATACCAAGGCGTATTCATGCTCTTGGTAACAACGTTGTCGCCTTTCAACGCAGATACAGGCATATAAATAATATCATCAATGTTCAACTTCTGCGAAAAGGCATTATATTCTGAAACTATTTTGTTATATACATTTTCTGAGTAGCCAACTAAATCCATTTTGTTAATCACAACAACAATATGGGGTATCTGGAAAAGCGAAACAATAAATCCGTGGCGTTTAGACTGATCTAATACACCATTTTTCGCATCAATCAGGATTACTGCACAATCTGCGTTCGAAATTCCTGTAACCATATTTCTTGTATATTGAATATGGCCTGGAGTATCAGCAATAATAAATTTTCTCTTTGCCGTTTCAAAATATCTGTAAGCCACATCAATGGTAATCCCCTGTTCCCTTTCAGCAGAGAGACCGTCAAGCAGCATGGCAAGATCAACTTCACTAAAACCTTTTCTTCTTGAAGTATTAACAATTGCCTCATATTGGTCTTCGTAAATTGATTTTGTCTCAAAAAGCAGGCGACCTATAAGGGTGGACTTGCCATCATCCACACTTCCTGTGGTCGTAAATCGAAGAAGAGTTTTTTCATTGTATTCCATCAAAAATACCCCTCTTTCTTCTTCTGTTCCATAGAAGAATCGCTTGTTAGATCAATTACGCGATTTTCCCGTTCCGATTTCGTGGCCATTCTAACTTCACTGATTATTCCATCAATATCCATTGCCGAAGAAGCTATTGCACCAGTACATGGAATGCAACCGAGACTCCTGAAACGACACATAACTGTCTCGACTTTTGTCTTAAATTCACTCATTGTTAAATCGTCAACAACTGAAAACGACGACATAGGAATGAGAATTCCGTCTCTTCTTATAACATCACGTTTCATTGCAAAATAGATCGGAACAACCGGTATTCGTTCTAACTTAATATATTGCCATATATCGTGTTCGGTCCAATTACTTAGCGGGAAAACTCGAACCGATTCCCCCTCGTTAATTCTTGTGTTATAAACTTCCCATATTTCAGGACGTTGGTTTTTAGGGTCCCATTGTCCAAATTTATCGCGCAAAGAGAATACCCTTTCTTTTGCTCTGGATTTTTCTTCCTCTCTTCTTGCTCCACCAAACGCTGCATCAAAGTCATACTTATTTAATGCCTTTAACAAGGCACCGGTCTTAAGATAGCTGCAACATTTATCAACTCCAAATTTTAAAGGGTTGCACCCTTTGGATATCCATTCTTCATCCCTTTCTATAATAAGTTTCGCATTGATTGATTTACAAAACATATCACGAAACTCGTACATTTCTGGAAATTTGTAGCCAGTGTCAACATGCATAAGAGGAAAAGGAAACTTACCGGGATAAAATGCTTTCTGGGCTAATCTAACCATCACGCTTGAGTCTTTGCCGGCCGAATAAAGCATTACAGGGTTCTTGAACTCAGCTACCACTTCACGAATAATATTTATAGATTCTGATTCAAGTTGTTTGAGGTAGGGAAGGCTATAAGAGTTCATATTAGCTGATCTCTCCAGTTATGTAAGCACGTGTTCTATCATCACATGGTGAATTAAAAAATTGTTGAGCCGGGCCATGTTCAACAAGTTCGCCAAAATAAAGAAAAATTACGTAGTCCGCAATTCTTCTTGCCTGTCTTAGGATATGCGTTACTACAATTATAGTATAATTTTTTTTAAGTAATCTAAACTGTTTTTCAATGAGTTGAGCAGAGACCGGATCGAGTGCCGATGTGGGCTCATCGGCAAGAATAACCTCCGGCTCAACCGCCAAAGCTCTCGCAAGAGCTAATCTCTGTTGTTGCCCTATAGATAGCCTTGAAGCAGGAGAGTTCAATCTATCCCTAACTTCATCCCAAAGACCTGCGAGACGTAAATAGCATTCGACTAATAAATCCATTTCTCCGTTCTTTTTTTTAATATCGGCAAGGTAAAAGTTTTCTGCAGATGATTCGAACATAGAGATATTTTTTTCTACATTAGATATCTGTTTAAGAATCTGAGATTTACTAAGTTGATGAATCTTTGGACCAAAAGCAATATTATCGTATATTGACATAGGCAACGGGTAAGGTCTTTGAGATAAAAAACCGACCTTTTTTCTCAAGTCAAGCAAATCTGTTTTTTTATCATAGATATTTAGACCATCTATCAGAACATCACCAGTGACTTTAACCTCTTCGTTGAGCTCTAGCAGTCTGTTAAGACTTTTAAGAAGAGTTGTTTTGCCACAACCAGAAGGCCCCATTATTACTGTAATCTGGCTATCCGGTATATCAACTGTCACATTTCGAAGCACCTTTTGTTTACCGTATGAAGTTGTAAGATTGTGTAAGCTAATGTGTGGCATTCTAAATATCTACCTTATTATATGTTTTGAAAACTTTTTACTAAACAATCTTGAAACAACACTTACGACAAGAACAATTAACAACAATATTAGGGCTGCAACATATGCCCGTTCCTGCACTTCCGGTACTGCTGTCGCTATCTGAAAAAACACTGCAAGAGGAAGAGATGCAACAGGATCAAAAATTGATCTGGGAAGATAATCCGTATATCCTGCTGTGAAAAGAATTGAAGCCGCATCTCCTATACCCCTTCCAAATGCCAGTAACACAGCAGTAACAATGCCGGGTAATGACTGCCTCAATATCACGCCAAATGCGGTTTCTATCTTGGTGGTACCAAGAGAGTAAGAAACCTCCTTAAGCTCTAAAGGTATAGTGCTAATGACCTCCTCCATTGACCTTACCATAATTGGAAGCATTAACAGGGTAAGCACGATTATTCCACCAAGCAATGATGCCCTTAGCCCAAAATACATCATTATTACAAAACCGAATGCCCCGTAAACAATTGAAGGAGTACCCCATAAAATATCAAGAACTAATCGCGTATATTTTGCAATGTGTCTGCAGCTATATTCCTTCTGCAGTCCTAATGCAATTGGCAAGCTTAACAGGATTGACAATACGGACGCACCAAAAGCAAGATAAAGTGAACCTACAATCGCATTTGCAATTCCACCTTCTTTGCCTAAATAATATCCACCTTTAGGCGTCTCAATTATCATCTTCAGACTCAATGCCGGGAAACCCTTAAGCATTATTACTAATATAATCCCTGCTATCACAACCATTACAAGCACAAGAGATATTATCATAATAAATTTAAAAATTGATTCTTCGATTTTTCTTGATTTCAATTATCTTGCTCGTTTCTGTATTGTTAAAAGCGTGTAATTCGCTGCCAAACTAAAAACACCAATGACAAGCATTAATATGAGAGCCGCAAATAGTAAAGCTGAATCATAAAGAGGTATTGACATCATTTCACCATAATTATTTGCAATAAGCGCTGGCAATGGATACGCGGGATCAAATATGGATGACGGTATTTTTGCAACATTACCAATTACCATAAGTACGGCAATTGTCTCTCCGAAAGCACGTGCAAATCCAAGAACTATTGCCGCTGCAATTCCATTAAGCGAACTCTTCATTAGAACATGTTTAACTGTTTCCCATCTTGTCGCCCCTAAAGCGAGTGAACTTTCTCTTGCTTCAATGGGCATAGTTTGAAGCACTTCTGTAGATATCGAAATAATTACAGGAGAAACCATGATCGCAAGAATAATGCTCCCCGCTAACAAGCTGTACCCTGTTGTTTGATAACCAAATATATGACCGATATCACGCACAAAGGGCACCACCACGATCACGCCCCAAAGCCCATACACAACAGAAGGGATGCCTGCCAAAATATCAACAACAAATCGAACAAAACCTCTTACATTTCTATGGGCATATTCTGAAAGATAGATTGAACTTAACAAACAAAAAGGTATCGACAGAATCATCGCAATTGCTGTCACTTCCAAGGTACCCAATATGAAAGGAACAAACCCAAACTCACCTTTAAGAGGATGCCAAACAGCCGAAGTAAAAAGATGTGAGATTGATTTTGCGTCAAGAATAGGCTTTGCCTTCGCAAAAAGTACTACAATTATAACAAAAGCAATAACATTTACTAATATTATTGCCGAACGTATAAACAGTGTAGCAGTTACGTCTTTAATGCGTCTTATTATCATATTTCCAATTAACTAATACTTGTATTCGATGGAAAACCTTTATTTTTCTATATTCAAAATAGATTTTTTGAGTTGCTGATTATTTAGCTTGATATAACCAACCTCGTCAACAAATTTCTGTCCATCAGTTAATATCCATTTAACAAATGATTTTCCTGGTTCTTTAAAGTATTCCTTGGTTACAAGATATAAGTCTCTTGCCGGTGGTGAAGGGTAAACGCCGGACATAACTGCCTTAATCGCTTTTTCTTTAGTTCTGATATCTTCTTCCGGGTCAACTCTGCCATTATCGTTGACATCCACAGGGACCACTTGAATCCCTTCGACAGGTAAACCTGTTTTTGTGTCAAATGCATAATTTAAATTGTTGTACCCTATCCCTGCGTTATCTTTTTTAATTGCATCTGCAATTCCAGGATCACCATAAACACCTATGCCTTTAAGATCTTCCTGCTTTTTTCCTCCTAAATAATTAGCCCAGGTCTCTGCAGCTCCACAGGAATCAGACCTTGTATAAACCTGAACCTTATGGTTTGAATCAGTATCGGCTAACGTTCCCCACGTTATGGCATTTCCATTTATCCACAAATCAATAAAAGCATTTTTTTTGATACCCTTTACATTGATTATTTTGTTAAGCACAGGGTTGTTTTTATTAATTGTTGGAAATACTGCATCTTTAACAACAGAAACAAAAATTGCCCCTTGTCTCGTCTCTTCCTGCTTGATATCCCTTGAAACCATACCTATATCAGTAAGGCCCGCAAGAGCATCGGCTATACCTTTGCCAGCACCACCAGCGGATATATCAATTCTCACATTCGGATTAATTTTTCTATATTCTTCCCCCCATTTTACCATCATAGGATAGAGTGCCCAAGCGCCTGAAATTCTGATTGTACCCTTTTTGTTGTCTATTTCTAACTGGGTATTACCATTAGATGGGCCTGAAGTTTTTTTATCACAACCAGTAAAAGCAACAAACAATAATAAAACAAAAAATATGCAAAGCAAGCGCACATAATGCAACAATTGAACACCTCCAGATTATAGCCAAATCATACAAATAAATTCATTATTCTGTTCATAATTGCAAAAAATATAATGATTAATCCATCCTTATCATGCAGCGGATTGTTTCGCCTCTCTGCATCGCATCAATTGCCTTGTTAATATCGTCCAACCTGAAACTGTGGCTGATCATCTCTTTCAAGCCAAGCTTTCCCTTTCTGTAAAGCTTAATGTAATTGGGAATATCAATAGAAGGGTTGCTCTCTCCGCCATGAGAACCGCCTATGGTTTTCTCAAAATGCAATGGGAGTGAATATATATTGATATTGTCTCCCTTTTTCGGAACACCTACGAGTACGGTTCTTCCTGTTGTCGAGGTTACTTCATAGGCCATCTCAATAACCTTTGTATTACCGGTATTATCAACTGCAACATCTACACCTTTTTTGCCTGTAATGTTAAATATTTCTTCACGTACATCAATTCCGGAAGAATTGTCGATTGTATGTGTTGCCCCAAACACCTTTGCCATTTCGAGTTTTTTATTGAACTTGTCAATTGCAATGATTGGATATGCTGAAACCATTGCAGCGCCCTGGATGATATTAAGTCCCACACCACCGGCGCCGAAGACCGCTATTGACTCGCCGATTTTCAGGTTTGCGTTATTATTTACAACACCAAGACCCGTTGTAACAGCGCAACCCATAAGGGCAGCTATTTCAAACTCAACATCATCAGGCACTGGTGTCAGTCTGTTCTCTGATACCACCGCCTTTTCGTTGAAAGTTGTTATCCATCCGGCATTTACAGTTTTATCTTCCCATTTATATTTAGGAACTGCCGACTCAATGCCGAATCCCTTTCTCCAGTGCATTACCACTCGGTCGCCTCTTTTGACCCTTGATACACCCGGCCCGATATCCTCAACCACACCCCCGCCTTCATGACCGAGCAGATGCGGCAGAAAATTATCCGGCCCCTTAACCCCATTAATCTCACCAATCTGTGAACCACATATACCACTGCATACAATCCTAACGAGCACCTGGCCATATTCCAACTTTTCCGGTAATTGAATATCCGCTATAACCAACGGTTTCTTTTGTTCTACGAGTATGGCTGCTTTCATATATTTACCACCATCCTATTCAAAGTATATAAACTCATAATCGCCTCTGTATCCGAATTCATTGAACATCCATATCCATTCCTGGGGCTTGAAAAAGCATTCGCCTGTCAGAACCCAGCACTGGAGATTAAACAATTCTTCCTCATTTCTATAGCCCTCTACCTCTACAAACTTATTCTTTCCAACCCTTTCCATCTCCTGAAGCGCCGCCTTTACCTCGTAGACATGGAGGTTGTGGATCGTATTAATGGAAAAGACAAGATCAAACTCGTCGTCCCCATAAGGATACGGATCCTGAGCTTTGTACACGAAGAGCTTGTCTTTTATTTCCTCTTTTGCGTTCTCTATGGCATATTCGGAAATATCGAAACCCGTCACCTTCGATTCGGGCAACAATTTTGACAATTCATACAGCAGAAAACCCTTTCCGCACCCGACATCAAGTATTTTCGCATCAGGAGGCAGGTTATATATTTCTATCAGCCTCCTTGCAACAGCCTCCCACCTTCCGTCGTATCTGAAGCCACCGTACCCGTGCCTTCTATCACCATCCCAGTAATCCCCATCATATCTTTTCGCAATCTTCATGCACTCAACTTTATCGTCGGTCATCCGTCCGACATAGTCTCTTTGGGTCTTCTTGTGCAGCATCGTTATTACATTCAATAATCTGCCCATATATCAAGCCTCCTCTAAGGTATTTTAGATTCAACAAATTTTACATTACGGTTTGTGTATGTATTCAATCGGGCACTGAGTAATCTCGCTCCAACCCTTTTCAACCCAGTCAACCACTTCAGACAATCCTTCTTCCATAGTTATTGTTGGAGCCCAACCCAATTCTTTCCGGGCGCGTGTCGAATCAATCACATAAGCCGCGTCCTGCCCCGGTCTCTCTTCAACCACGGTTGTTGCATCCTCGAACCTTTTACTCATTCTGTCGCATATCAGCCTTACAACATCCTTGACAGCAATGCCTTTATCCGGTGATAAATGATAGATATGACCCTGTTTGCCGTTGTTGAGCACTGCAAATTCTCCACGTGATATATCCCTGATGTGAATATACGATTTCACTGCCACTCCACCACCGTGCAATTCAATCTTTTTTCCGAGTTTTATGTATATAACGGACCGTGGAATGATTTTGAATAGCTGTTGTCCTGCTCCGTATACATTTGTTGAACGGACCATAACAAGAGGAAAATCGAATTGCTTCACAAATGTAAACAAAAGAAGGTCTGCTGCCGCCTTGGATGCCGCATATGGTGTGCTCGGATTCAGCGGGGCATCTTCATATACATTACCGACACATGTGCCATAAACTTCCGGGGAAGATATATGCATGTAACGCTTTAAAAAAGATTGTTTTCTCAAGAAGTTTATCAACATTGACAATGCCACGGTATTTGTCTGAAACCAGTGTTCGGGATGCTCCCAGCTCGGCGCAACCTCGCTCTGAGCAGCAAAGTTTACTATAAACTCAGGCTTCTCAGCCTCGATCAGTTCAATAAGTTCACCCATATTGCGGTTCATATCCAGTTGATAATACTTGTAATTCGATATATTCTTGTGCGACTTATACTTCAGAAATAGTGAAGAGCGTTCCGGTGAGCGGCTCGCACCCATAACCTTATTCGCAGGGTTATCAAGCAATAAATCAACAAAATCCTGACCCGAGAATGCGTTTGCACCAATAACAAGATATTTTGACAATTTAGCCCTCCTTGATTTAATTAACGTTTATCCTGTTCAACAAAGCTTCCGCCTTTTTCAGTTGAATCGCCTTCTGTTTTTCCGAATCAAAATCGTCATTTGCAAAGCGTCGTCTTTCGCCCCCTACGTGGAGAAAATCATTTAAAATAATGCAACACCATTTAATTTGATAAGCAGGAAACAAAGACAAAATTCGAAGCCGGTGTTTTTCATGCTCCGGGAGACCTTTGACTACTTTTTCGGTGAAGATATCAAAAAACTCGTAAGGGACAGGGATTTTAGGTTGGCAGAAAAAATCACAAACAGTTTTGGCTGGGTCATCCCATCCTGCGTACTCAAAATCTATAAATTTTATTTTTTCTCCGTCTGCAACTATAGCATTATGAAATCCGAAATCGGATGGGGAAATGCACCTGTCTGAAGGGGCCAGGGGATCATCTATTTCAATTCCGATCGATTTAATCTCTTTTATTATTTTTTCCTGAACTTTTTTCCAGGCCAAAAGAAGCTTCTGTTTCACAAATTCATTCGCCTGACGGTCAGTTTCCGAAAACGGATTAACACTAATAAGTTTTAAAACTCTTCTTTCAATCATATTTATGTGATCTGATAAACTGAAACATGCCTCGGATCCGGCATTCAAATCGTAAGCCGAATTTTTTGATTTATTCAACTCAATAAAAAAATCAAGCGCCTGCAACACATGTTTAAGCTTTATCTCACCGGGCTTTAGACTATACCCATCTACCCATTCATAAATGGCAATCCCATTCACCCTGTCACACCCTAAGGGTTCAGGTATGGCCCTTATACCGGCCGACCAGGCAAATTTCATAAAGAAAAATTCCGCTCCAAGCCGATCCCTCGGATCGGACGGATGATGAAAGTAAGCCTTAAGAAGAGCCTTTTTTTCTTTGCATTCAATCTTATAAACACGATTATTTGCCCCTCCATCAACGGGGTGCATTGCTACCGCTTCACCTATTCCCGCATTTAAAGCAAGCATGGAGGCAGACTCAAACAATATGTTATCTTTATTGTTTTGTGGATTCAAAAAACATGTCCTGAATCTCCTGCCATGATGTACCACGCAGAAATTCAACCTGTTTATACTGTCCGTTCGGATCGAAAAGCACCTTTTTTGTATTGACAGGGAAGTCAGGCTCACTGAGGAATTCCGGCAGATCATCTATAAAATAATCACAGCCTATTTTCTCAATCCTTTTAAGCTTCTCGGATTTTGTAAGTTCAAAAAAGGCATTTCCATCCGGAATCATCCCGCCGTTGCCTGTTACACGGTACTGTTTAAGCCATGTAAATGCAGATTTGTGAAGGTCATACTGCTCACCAAGAAAAGGATAGCGGGTTCTGTGGCTTATTATAAATACAGAATCACCTTTCTCTCGACATCTTGAAAAGAAATCAAAAACCCCGGGAAAGGGGCTTGCATCTAACATTCGTGGCCCGTAAACATATCCCTGCATCTCTGTCCATATATCCTCTTTGCCCGATTGTCTAAGATAGTCTCTGACACTGCCCTTGCTGACATGCAAATCAGGCGGGATAAGAGATTTTTCCAGAGCAACACCGTGAAATATCCCGTCATAGCACACAATTGTATTATCGAAATCAACCCCGATGATCATCCTGGATTTCCTTTATCCTTGCATTCGAATATCTGCCGACTTTCTATGATATGCTTTCATCACCTCTTCCGCAATCCCATTATCGGTCAGATTGTAATGGCACCTCGCATATTCCTGCTTGCCCGCCTCCTTAAAAAACGCATCGCTCGTGGCCATACACAGAAGGGTAGCCTTTTTGGTCGGATATTTTACCAGCCATTCGGCAATGCTGCTTCCAAAACCTCCAAGAAAACCATGCTCCTCAATGGTAACAACAAAATCAAACTCTGAGAATGCTCTTGTAAGCAATTCTCTATCAAGTGGTTTTACCGTATGAAAGCTGACCACTTCCGCGGCAACACCTTTCTCAAGAAGTTTATCGGCAGCCCCGATTGCAACAGGCAGCATGTTTCCCGTACTCATAAGGCATACATCCGTCCCCTGCCTCACCACAATACCCTTGCCGATAGAAAAGTCAGGAATTTCCTTGTGCACAAGCGGCTCACCCTTTTTCCCGAGGCGCATATATACTGGGCCGTTGTGCTGCAAAGAAGCTCTCAGCGCCGCTCTTACTTCATGACTGTCCGCCGGGCATATAACAGTCATATTAGGCAATATCCTCAAAAGAGCAATATCATCACACGAATGATGCGTTGCTCCAAGTTCGGCATATGAAAGGCCGCTTCCTATTCCCACAATAATCACAGGCAGGTTGTGGAAGCAAACATCAACTTTAATCTGTTCGAAACAACGTGCAGTGGTGAAAGGAGTAATTGTATATGTAATCGGTCGCATCCCGCACAGGGCCATACCTGATGCCATACTCATCATGTTCGCTTCTGCAACTCCACAATTAAAGAATCTCTCGGGATAACGACCCTTGTAATCGTCAAACAAACGATTGCCGATGTCGCCGGACAACAGGACAATACGATCATTATTTGAAGCAAGGGTTGTCAGTTCATTGGCAAATGCATTTCTCATATCAGTTCAAGCTCCTTTAATGCTCTATCGACTTCTTCCTTATTCGGGATACGGTAATGCCAGTTATTGTCATCCTCCATAAAAGAGACACCTTTGCCCTTTATGGTGTTTGCTATAACCGCAACGGGCTTGCCAGTGCCATCAGGAATATTCCGAAGCAGGTCAACCAGTTCCGCCATGTTGTGGCCGTCAATCTCATATGTGCTCCAACCGAAAGATTCCCATTTTTCCCTGAGTGGAACAAGTGCCATCACCTCGTTGCTTCTTCCTGTGGCCTGCCATTTGTTATAATCAACAATTGCAACAACATTTTCAAGCTTTTGTGCCGGCGCAAACATGGCAGCCTCCCACGTAGACCCCTCATTGCATTCACCGTCACTTATTGTTACGAACACGCGATAAAGTTTCTTTCGGATTCTTCCCGCAATAGCCATGCCAATGCCCAAAGACAATCCGTGGCCAAGTGAGCCTGTTGCTACCTCCAAGCCCGGGACTCCCTCCGGTATCGGATGTTCTGCAAGACAACCACCTTCGCAGGCATATTCTCCCAACAACTCCCTCGAAAAAAACCCCTTAAATGCAAGTACGGCATACAGGGCGCTTGCAGCATGTCCTTTACTGAGGATAAATCTGTCCCTTTCCTCTTGCAAGGGATTGCCTGGATCTATATTTAATGTTCCCCAGTATGCTGCAACAAGGATATCCACACATGAAAGCGCAGATCCGAGGTGCGCGGCACCTGTTTTGTGGGACATCATAACAAGCTCCCCGCGTATCTGACGTGAAATCTTCTCGAATTCATTAATGCCCATTTTATCTTTCCTCAAAGTTCATTTCATACTTATAGACTGCATTGTTTTTATATTGTAGTAGCGTATACCGTTAAGGGGATCCGGAATAAGACCTTCATCAAAAGCCTTTTTAAGGTCAAGTATTGCATCTTCGATTGAATGTTTCGGCACATATCCCAACTCTTCCTTGACCTTTTTGGAAGACACCTGATAAGACCTATTATCATCTGTGGGAGTTGTTTTGACAGGGATTGACGGATCAATTACCTTTTTGACCATCTCTGCTATCTCTTTTACTTTATAGTTCTCGTACCCCACATTAAATATCTTTCTGTGTATCTTTTCTTTTGGCTGTTCAAGAAGAAAAATATAAAAGTCGGCCATATCTTCTATGTGGAGATTGGGTCGCATTTGATCGCCGCCAAATACTGTAATTTCACCTTTGTTAACGGCATGGTTTGTAAGTATATTAACGGTAAGATCAAGTCTCAGGCGCGGCGAATAACCGCAAACGGTTGAAGGTCTTATTATGGAAACAATAAATTCGTCTTTAACCTCTCTGAGAATTACCTCTTCACAAAGGGCTTTATACTTTGAATAGTCTGTGAGCGGTTCAAGGGGTAGGTCTTCGGTCACATCGGGAACATCTTTTACACCGTAAACGCTTGAACTTGAAGCATAAACGAATTTTTTTACTCCTATTTTCTTGGCTACATCCACAAGACTTACGAATGCATCGTAATTGATCGATTTGCCGAGTTCCGGATCAAGTTCGTAACTCGGGTCATTAGAGATGCATGCAAGATGGATTACCGTATCATACCCGGACATCTCTTTCTCCATAAGTCCCCTGTCTCTGATATCCCCCTTGACTAAAATCAGGTTAGGATTACCCTTTACGCTGTCAAGCACATCATCTCCATAAATAAAAAGGTCGAGCACTTTAACCTGATAGCCTTTTTTGATCAATTTCGGCACAAGCACCGAACCCACATAGCCTCCACCACCGGTAACAAAGATCCTCTTTGATTTATCCATAATTTCTTACCCCTCTGATTTATTTAAATTACTTTCTATTATAACATCAAGTATCCAATGGCATATATACTGATGAACAACTTCTACCGGGCCGTATTTGCCGGATGGTACATAAAAATTGTATAAGCCCATATTGCGCAACGGGTTATTTTTTTCAAAACCGGACAGCGTTATAACGGTACACCCCTTATCAATAGCTGCATTGACACCGTTAATAATGTTTTCAGACCGTCCCGAACTGCTGATCGCTATCATGACATCCCCCTGCTTTGCATAAAACGCTACCGGCTTTTCAAATATATGCTCATACCCATAGTCATTGCCTATACACGTAAGCAGTGGTCCGTCATTAAAAGCTATTGCCGGAATACCTCCATTTTTCCAGAAATCAATTGCCATGTGACTCGATATTGCTGCGCTTCCCCCATTGCCTATAAACATCACTTTTCCGCCAATAAGGGCTTGCTGTTTGATAACATTACACACGGCCTCAACACCATCAAAGATGTCTTTTTTTTCGCCCCTGCTGTCTGAAACAATTATTTCATTAATAAGATCTATAAAGTTTTTTTTGTGATCAATGACAAGTGATTTCATATGCATCCCTTATAAGGTCAATTTTATTAATTCCGCGCTTCAGGCTTGCAAAGTTAATGGCTTTCCGGCTTTTTGCTGTTTGGTTGTTTTTTGTTCTCAATTAAGTATTGCATGAATAAACTCAAGCAATTCATGTTTTTCAACCGGCTTTTTGTTTCCCACAATTTGAACCGCCAGTGCACCCACGGCATTTCCTACAAAAGAGACAAGATCCAAGGGCATCCCCTGAGCAAAACAGGGCGCCGTAAAAGCAAAAAAGGCATCACCAGCGCCTATAGTGTCAATAACCTTGGTTGAAAAAATAGGGGTAAGATTGATGCCACCGTTTTTATCTATCCCTATAGAACCACTTTTGCCAAGTGTTATAATCAGATAGTCGCTGTCGACCGCCTTCGAAACATCTCTTGCAACCGCCTCTATATCGGAAAACTTATCCTGCGTGGCAAGTCTCGCCTCAGTTTCATCCAGACAAACAAAATTGGGTCCGCGGTATTTGGTGATCATGTTATATCCGGTATTGGCAGCGTTAGTCTGTGTGTTAACCGCAAATATCCTTGATTTGTTCTCAATGACCTTAATAATATTGTCGGTAATAAAACCGTGACCGAAATCCGAAACAAGTACAAGATCATATTTAGGTAATTCAGAGGTTAAATATTCTATCACTTCTGTTTCGCATTCACCGTTAATGTAATTTTCATTAAGATAATTTATCTCGAATAACTTCTGGTTGAGATATTGGTTTATATAGCGCCTCTTTACAACCGTGGGGCTGTCATCACGGTAAAAAAACTTCGGCTTTACGTTGGGTTTGAGGTTGCTACGAATAAAATCCTCCCTCGAATCCTCTTTGCCAAGCATGGAAACAATGTGCACTTCTCTGCATAGGCCGGCAACATGATTTGCAATTATAAATGCTGCGCCTGCAAAGATTTCATGTGTAATATACTTATTAACGATAATCGGGTTTTTTGAGGATCTGCCCATGGAGGAACAATAATAATACTCGTCGATTATTCCGTCCCCGATAAGCAGCACCTTCATATCCTTCAGACCGTCCATGCTTGCAGCAATTTCGCCAAAGCCGTACTTTGCTGAAAATCTTTTTAGAAAGCCTTTCGTTTCATCAGGGTATATGTCAATAAAATTGTTTATCAGATTAGAAGAGCTGAATGAAAATCCCTTTGTTTCGTAAATTTTACTTTTTCCGAAATAGAATTCCTTTTCTTCTTCATATAGCTTTTTATGTATTTTACGGTCACGTTCCTTGTACGCCTGCCCTTTTGCAAATATATTCGGTTTTATCCTTTTGACACACTCGAAAGGCACTGCATCTTCAACAATGCTTACATAATCTACCTGCTCAAGAGAGGCGACATTTTCCGCTCTGAATTCCTCAGGGAAAATAGGTCGTCCCGGCCCCCTTCTTACATCGCTATCCCTTATTACTGTAATAATAAGTATATCGCCCTGGCCTTTTGCATCGTTGAGATGTTTTATTATTCCAGGATGGACAAGGTCAAAAATCCCGTGGCTCTGCACAACTGTTTTGCCCTTCCTTTTAAGACTTGCAACCTTCCCGATCAGATCATCCAATAGTATAATTTTGCTGTTAATGTTTGCCTCCGTGTTGTCCTGATTTTATTATCTATTTAAAATATTTGTTCAGAAGTTCCGTTGAAGAAAAAACTATTTCATGCGTAAAACCAATTTTTGCACCAATTTCTTTTAAAACCTCATATTCCTTTTGGATCTTCCCGGTCTTATCCTCAAGATTTTCAAATTCCTGGCCTTTAACATACATGTCCGGTCTTAAAACCCTTATTGTTTCTTCTGCAGTAGGCCACTTATTAATTGCAACATAATTTACGCAAGAGAGTGCTGCTATGGATTCGGCACGAAGATTTTGATTAAAAACCGGTCTTCCAGGACCTTTATCAACGTAAATATCGGGGGTTAAAGTAACAATAAGCACATCCCCCATTTTCCTGGCTGCCTGAAAATATTTTATATGACCCGGATGCATGAGGTCAAAACATCCGTGGCATAATACAACTTTCTTGCCTTTTGATTTAAGATTTTGAACCCTTTTTATAAGCTTATCAAAATCAATAAACTTCATAAACAACCCCTCTCCGCTTCCAAGTCAGCTATTGCAGTCCACAATGCCGGTATGGTATCCGCATGTTTTCCTTTTACATAATAACTGTTGCCGCCGCCGGCAATTGACCTGGCAAGCATTGTTTTCCATGGTCTGTAATAATAAAAAGAATTCTCCTTTGAAGGTTCTTTCTGAATATTTTCTGGTAAATCGTGCAGATCGCAAACCAATGTTGTAAAATGTTTTATGGATTTCCCGTTTTGATGAGCAACATTTCTTGCCATGCTAAGCGCCTTCAAAAACACCTCCGGGGCCATTACTGCGCTCCCGAAATTCATTATTGCACCACCTTCAAGATTTGACACAACTCCGGCAAATTTCAAAAAATCTATATACGATACGGCCCCTGCAGCGGCGCCATCATAATTCGGATGTTCATTTATAATATCGTAGCCTATTCCGACATGAACTGTTGCCGGAATATTCAGGCGATATGCTTCGGCAAAAATACTTATGTTCTTATAAGGAAAATTTCCTCCCAGTATCGCCTCTCCGACAGCCGCCCCCATCCCTGTATTTCCTTTTTTATGTGCTTCATTAACTATATCATTAATTTTTCCCGTCTCATCCCACAGGCCGAACTGACCTTCTTCAAGATAACGTGCAACACTCTCGGTTGTGGCGCCGATTAGAGATAATTCGTAATCATGTATGATACCTGCCCCGTTTGCCGCAATGCATTTTATATAACCTCTTTCCATCAAATCAATAATGTATTTCTGTACCCCGGACCGTATGACATGGCCCCCTATCATCATTATCACAGCGCTGCCTGATTTCTTTGCATTTACTATTTCGTTCGCAACCTGCCCTATGCTTTCAGGATAATATTGAGCTCTAAGAAGGTTTTTGATTACATCCAAACCAATATCATGCTTTCTTTCGCTTAGGGGTTTGATCTTTAATTTATTTCTTTCAAACAACAAAGTTTGTTCCTTTTACAGTCCTGAGGTTTCAATCACATGTCGCAAAACATCCTGCCAATTATCAGCTGTATAATCAGCTAAAACCGATATCCCAGTTTCTTGACCGGACTTAATAAGAATTGTTCTGCAACCGGCATTTTTCCCTGTCTCCATATCTACCTCTCTATCTCCAATCATGAAAGAGTTCGACAAATCCACATTCAACTCCTCTGCGGCCCTCAAAATCATCTCCGGCGAAGGCTTTCTGCATGAACAATTCTCTTCCGGGCCATGAATACAATAATAGGAGGCATCAAGGCACACCCCTTTGTTATTAAGTATCGACAGTACTCTATGATGAACATTATTCGCCTCCTCCATTGTTATCAATCCCCTTCCGATTCCGGACTGGTTACTAATGAGAATCAGCAAAAACCCTTTTTTTTGAAAAATTGACAATACTATTTCGACATCAGAAAGAAAATGAACCTGTTCGGGATATTTCGGATAATTTGCATCCTCAATTATCGTCCCGTCCCTATCAAGAAATATTGCCGGCCTTTTGTCCATAATATATTCGTTCGCTCATTAACCTTTTCAGCTAAAACTTCATATTTTCTTTTCTTAATTCGTCTATTTCCTTTTGAAGTCTTTCGTACTCTTCCATCTTTTTTTCAAGGAAATACTGAGTTTGCTGTATGCGCACGTTGATCCCCTTTGGCGTTACAGCATATACATAGGCTGCCTTATTATTGGAATTTTTAAACCTCTGGGCCTTGATGTAGCCCTTTTTCATAAGCTCCTTGATGATGTAATTCACACCGCCAAGACTTAAACCTATTCGCTTGGAAAGGTCGCGCTGGGACACGGTACCATCTGTTGATAATTCCCTTAATGCCTTGAATTCTGTCTCGTTCATATTATAATTTCATCTGTTTTATTCTGTTTCTCAATTCGAGTTGTGTGATTTGCAATTAATATACGGGCAGGCTACCGCCGAACCATATCTGGCATATTTCGAATCAAACCAAGATTTTTTGATTTGTTCAGTCACTGAACAAATAATAATCGCAGTAAAATTCCAACATGTCAAGCATATTTTAAAATGTTTTTGTCTATTATGATAAAATTCAAAATCTATTTGAATATTGTCGTTGAATTACTTACAATGAGGCTATGAGCCATGAGCTATGAGCCATGAGCTAATACCGGAGGTTAGTATGACTGAATTTCATGAAGCAATCATTATCGGTGGAGGTCCTGCTGGCCTCACCGCCGGAATATACCTCATAAGAGCAGGAATAGATGCCCTCCTTCTCGAAAAGATCATCCCGGGGGGTACTCCTGTAAATACCTGGAATGTCGAAAACTATCCCGGGTTCCCGGAAGGCATATCTGGAAGAGAACTCATGGAACTTTTTACCGCTCATGCAAGAAAAACCGGTCTAACTATAAAGGAATTTGCAGAGGTTGAAGAAATCAAGAAGGAAGCCGGGAGGTTTGTTGTAAAAACATCAGAAGGACGCTATGAAACAATGGGGATAATTGTCGCCACAGGTACAGAACCAGCTAAAATGGGCATACCTGGTGAAGATGATTTTCTTGGGAGGGGCATTTCTTACTGTGCAACCTGTGACGGTGCGTTCTTCAGGAATCTTGATGTAGCGGTTATAGGCGGCGGTGACGCAGCTATAGAAGAAAGCCTTTCTCTGGCAAATATAGCAAAAAAGGTCTATGTGATTCACAGGAGAGACACGCTCAGGGCTCAAAAAGTAATTCAGGAAAGGGCGTTCAGGAACGAGAAAATTGAATTTTTGTGGAATAAAAAGCCATTGAAGGTAGTCGGAAAAGACCAGGTTGAACATATAACCGTTGAAGATACAAAAACCGGCGAACAGATAGAGGTAAAAATTGATGGTGTCTTTGTGTATGTGGGTGCAAAGCCAAATACCTCTTTTCTGGGAAACCTCGTTAAAAAGGATGAAGCGGGATTTGTTATGACTGATGAAGCGCTTTTTACAGGAACCGAAGGATTGTATATTGCCGGTGATGTGAGAAAAAAGTCACTCAGGCAGATTTCGACAGCGGTTGGCGACGGCGCACTGGCAGCAGTGAACCTTGAAAAATATATTTTAGAACACTGCTGTCCAAAATACCACAATTTCCCGATTCACTTCCAATAAAATCATAATGTTGGACGGGTAAATCTCTTGATGTAAAATCAGGTTGGGTAAAAAGCTGTTTATTATATTGCATCCTGCTGTCCAACTTATTTAAACTCCAGCGCCAATTGTTCTCCCGCAGGTACTATTGCAGGTACCTCAAAAGGTTTGTTTAACCATTCCCATAAATCTCTGTATGTAAAAAGATTGTACCTTAACATGGCAACGAGGTTGGAGAGCGACCAGTTAAACTGTGATCTGAACTTTAAGTACTTCAGCACGAGGATGGCAATCAGTGCTGTCCATATCTGGATCAAAAGGGCATTTTTTGAGGTTCCCACAAAGGTCTTTATCTTGAGGTTCTGTTTGAGCGTTTTAAAGAATATCTCTATCTGCCACCGGTCTTTATAGATGGCCGATACGGTGGTAGCACCGAAGCCAAGATGGTTAGTAAGAAGAACGATGACTTCCTCCTTTTCTTCATCCCATACCTCTATTCTCCGTAAGGATCCTGAGCATTTCTTTTTGGAATAATACCCTTTAAACTCTATGAGTTGGTCTTTGAGGATGTTCCGGTGTTTCGGAACAGGCTTTTCCTCAACTATTTTAAAAACAGCATTGTCTTTCTGCCGGGTGACAAAATATACCCCATTGTCAGTCCACCGGGAGAACATGCCGTAATCCGTGTACCCCCTGTCGATGGCAATGATTGATCCGTGAGCAAAGGCAAGCTTCTCAGCAACCCTTAATTCGTGGATATTCCCCTCTGTGATGTTGGCGAAGACGGGAAGATATCCTTCATGATCCAGAAGAAGATGAAGCTTGATTGCACCCTTGGTCTTTTTGTAAATAGCCCAGTCAAAGAGGGAAAGACAAAGGTCAATTACTGATGCGTCAAGGCTATAAAGCTTGTTCTTGAACCGGAACTTCTTCTTTCCCTTTGCCAGGGGTTTGCATTTATTCAGGAACTGATAGAATGTCTTCTCATATAGCTGCCATGGCCTGTGCTCGTTCGCATAGGATAAGGTAGAGCGGCAGGGGGCGTGTTTTATCCCTAAGTGTTTTACCTTTCCGAGACAGGTTGCCAGTCCTCCGCAGATTTCTCTTAAGGAATGGGCCTGCCCCAACTGACAGAAAAGCATGGCAACGAACTGTTCCCAGCAGGTAAATCCTTTTGCCTTTTTCTCCGCTTTCAACTCTGTCACCGTGTTCTGAAACTCCATACGTGAGAATACATGTAGAATTTGTCCGAATATGCTGTTAAACTTATTCATGGGCGCCTCCTCTCAGGTTTTTTTGTTTCTTGTCAATTCAAATTTTACCTGATTGGGGCTCCCTGTTAAAGCCTATTTTGGACAAGAATGATTTTAGAAATCAAATAAACGAAAGGACAGGCAAGACATGTCCCAAATTATTAAAGATTTTCTCGCAGGATCGGCCATCCTTGTCGCGGGGACTATATTAAGTTTTGCTGCGTTTATTTTATTGCTTATACTATGGATATTTCTTAACATACTTGGCGCATTCGTCTGGGTATTTTTTATTGTTTTTCTTGTCCTTGCTTCAATATGGCTTATAGGCTACATTTACAGAAACATAAAAGGTCAACTATGAATTTTTATTTTGAGTATTTGAAAAAGTTTATTTTTATTGTAATATACATGCTGCTTCCCCTATTTAACGTTTATTCTGCCGACAATATTGTTATTTACCGGATGAATACAAAAGATCAGGCAACCTGGAGCATCATTAAGAAATCGTTTGACAGCAGAGGCTACAATGTGAGTATTTATGACGCAACGGAAAACATGGACAGGCATCTTGAAAATTTAAACAGGATGAACAGATCAAACGCACTGCTTGCACTTGCAATGAATTTTAAAACAAGCGATAAGCCGGATGTACTCGTTGCTGCACCTGAAGGAGAAAAGGGCAAAGGAAGATTTCTTACAATAGATGAGGTTACTGCTAACCACGAAGAAAACTCGATGATACTGGCAAAAGAGGTAGCGACATCATTCGGTAAGAATCCGAAAAGATTTGCCATATTCCCACTCCTTGGAGTTGACATGCCAGGAATATTTATTAATATCGAATGTAAAAACGACAACATTAATGAAACACTTAACAAATTACATGAAAGTATTCAGAAATACTTAAAAAGAGGCAACTAAGATGAGAAACAACGGAAGGCCGAACGACAAAATACGCGAACTCAGGATAACAAAAAACTTCTTGAAATACCCTGAAGGTTCGGTACTTGTTGAAATGGGAGATACAAAGGTGATCTGCGGTGTAAGTATTGAAGAAAAGGTACCGCCTTTCTTAAGAAACTCAGGCAAAGGCTGGCTGACAGCCGAATATTCCATGCTGCCGAGGGCTACCCAATCGAGGTCAATGAGAGAAGTAGTGTCGGGGAGAATCGGCGGGAGAACACATGAAATCCAAAGACTTATAGGGCGTGCCCTTCGCGCGGTTATGAACCTCGACATAATAGGCGAACGCACAATCTGGATCGATTGCGATGTAATACAGGCTGACGGTGGAACAAGGACTGCAAGTATCACCGGCGGGTATGTTGCCCTTGTCGAGGCTCTTTGGGCAATGAAAAAAAAGGGTATGATAGAAAAGATTCCATTGAGGGATTCGGTAGCAGCAATAAGCGTCGGACTTGTGAACGGGCAGATTATGCTTGACCTGTCCTACGAAGAAGACTCAAGAGCTGAAGTTGATATGAACTTTATAATGACGGGCAAGGGTTTGCTGATAGAAGTTCAGGGAACGGCAGAAAAAACTCCTTTTACAAAAGAGCATTTTGATACCATGTACCAATACGCATTAAAGGGTATAAGCGAGATAACAAGACAGCAGAAGGCAATGCTCGGCCCGATGTTCCCGGCGTAAAATGGCGCAGAGCGGAGAGCACTGAGTGTAAAGTTTTAAAAAAAGCCTACTAAATGCTACCCGTTAAACGCTACCGCTATAATTATGAGAAACATTATTATCGCAACAACTAATAACGGAAAATTCGAAGAGATAAAAAGCGCCCTTGCGCAGGAATTTGAAACATTCTATTCGTTGCGTGATTTTCAGGAAAAGGTTGAAATCGCAGAAGACAGTCCTTTTTACGTGGAAAATGCCATTAAAAAGGCAAGAAAGATAGGTGAAAGATTCGGACTCTATACTATTGCTGACGATTCCGGTCTTGAAGTGGAGGCGCTCGGCGGCAGACCGGGCGTATTTTCTTCGCGTTACGGTAAAAATGATGACGACAGAATCGAAAAACTGCTTGGCGAACTAAAAGGCATTCCGATGGAGCAAAGAAAGGCTATCTTCAAGGCATATATCGCCTGTTACATTCCTGAAAGAGAAATAACATATGTTTTTTACGGTTTTTTAAAAGGATTTATAGGGTTTGAGAAGAAAGGTGAACTAGGGTTCGGATACGACCCGGTCTTTTTCGTGCCTGAACTTAGCAAATACGTTGCCGAACTTGCAAGAGATGAAAAAAACAGCGTAAGCCACAGAGGCAGGGCACTTAATGCGTTGAAAAATTTCATTAAAGGAGATTTTTTTCGTAACTCCAGAGCATCAAACCTGTAGCACCATCGAAACTTCTTTTTAATTGCTCGCCTTCAAGCGCAACACCGTAAAGCTCACATGCAAAAATCTCAGTACCTTCAACGAGATGGCCACCTTTTACGCTTCCGTCTTTAAGTCCGAGCGTTATATGGGCGTGTACAAAGGTTTCACCATCCTTATCCGACACATTTCCGATACATGAGAGGATTTCAGCGGACTCTTCAATTGTCTGTTCAAGATATACATGCGCCTGCTGGTCGTAAAAGGCTGTCCTCGCTCCTTTCACAGCGCCTATAGCCATAAAGACGCCCATTTTGATCCCTGCCGAGTCAAAGGCATCTTTAATGGCACGTACAAGGTCATCGCCATGTTTCAGCCGCGCAAGAAATGTTTTATTCCCGTTATATAGCCACATAAATTTTTGTGAAAAAGCCAAATTTTTCGCTCCTGCCAATTATCATCAAAACTAAGTAATAATCATATCTTGTATCAGGACCATTGCGCACCGAATTACCCTTAAATGT